>VTLG01004721.1_pt1 | contig 14850 bp, 15 predicted proteins | sample 4694571 | NCBI WGS metagenome assembly VTLG01 (sample SAMN12604809, study PRJNA352737) | marine metagenome | biome: ENVO:00000447; feature: ENVO:00000209|ENVO:00000569|ENVO:01000036; material: ENVO:00002151; isolation source: viral sequences binned using virsorter ...
TTATTTATTTTATATTATTAATACTCTTTTAAAAAAAAGGGGAGGTATTTCACTCCCCTAATTTATACTATCTACTACGACCAAACAGAAGTTGCAAATACTCCGTCAGTTGGTACAGCAGTTTGTACACCCATAGCAAAGTTCATAACTACTCTAATGTTATCTGAACCATCAAATTGATAGGTTGGTATCAGATTTACTTCAGTATAATCTGTTGCTAAATTAGTTCCTACAACTAAGTTTTCAGGATATGTAGCTATAATGGTATCATTAAACATTCCTGGACAAACATAAATAGGGAATCCCATGTAAGTCAATCCTGTAAATGTACCCGCTGCACCTACTTGTTGATAAGTAGTTTCAGAAGCTAATTTTTGAGCGTATAAAGCATAAGTTTTATTGTTCATATAAAATCCAAAACCCGGCTTACTTAACATACCTGGAGCATTAGCTACAACTGAGTTATAAACTGCTCCTAAGTCAGTTAATATATCAGTAGTAGAAATAGCTCCGTCTAAATCTACTTCAAAGAAGTCTTTACAAGCACTTAAATCTGCACCTGTTTCATCTAAAGTACCATCATTAGATTGAAAACCTGTTCCAAATATAGCTGAACCTTTCCACATTGAATTTTCTAAACTTTCCCCAACTTTACCTGCTATTGTAGCTAATAAGAAATCAGAAAATGTACCTGGCAAGTTTCCGTTTCTATCCATATTTTCGCCAATCCATGTAGGGAAGATTGTGCCTCGGCATACCTCCTCATTGACCTTTAAATCAGTTAGAGTTAAAACTTGTTCAGTTAATGAAGTGTCATTACTTGATGAAAAACCACAAGCAGCAGCAACCACAGGATCACTAATGCCTAAATTTGTAATTCTAGCAGATTTATTTAATCCGTCTATTACTCTAACATATCCTTTAGCAATTGTGTCAGGACTTTTAACCGCAGCAGTTACATAAGGAAGTGCTAATTTTCCTGCATAAGACGTATATGCAGAAACATCAATATCAAACTGATATTCTTTTGATAAATTGTACTTATTCATTTTGTGTTAATTTAATTATTTATTATTAATGTAATATGCTGCTCTTTGTTTAGCAGTCATTGTAGCTAAATTCGGTTTTTCCGATTTAGTATTGTTTTCAGGACTATGAGTAAAGCCTTCAGCACCTGGAGTTTTTTCTAGTTCAACTATTTTAGCTTTCAAGTGTTCTACTTCTTCAACTAAACTATTTACCATATCCTTAGACATCTCAACCATTTCATCTTCTTTTACTTCTTCTTTAACTTCTTCTACTTCTTCTGACATTTCTTCTTTATTTTCTCCATATACTGCTTTCTCTAATTCGTCAATTCTTTTAGCTAAAGCTGAAAATTTATCTTCTTCTTTTTCCATTTCCTCTTTTTCTTCTTCATTTTCTACTCCTTCTGCTTCTTTTTCTTCTCCCATGTCAAGAATTTTAGAATCTTCATCAATGGTTAATTTAGCACCATCAGACATAGTATAAGTACCTGCTGTTAAAGGCGAAGTTTCTCCGTCATCTCCAACAACCATTACAACAGAGCCAATCATAAACTGATCATCTTCTGTTGCTAGTACCCTGCCATCATCTAAAATCATTTCAGCATACATTTTAGTTTCTTTGCTTTCCTCTTTTGATAATAAGAGTGTTTTGATTTTTTCTATTGTAGTCATTGTTACTTTTTTTTTATAAATATTAAACTTAAATAATTGTTCACAGGACTACCTATTTACAGTCCTATTTTTTATGGAAGAACATACTTTAGCAGCAGTTTCTTTGTTGCCGTATTGTTTTACCATATCTCTTATACATTGTTCCCAAGAATACTTAGCTAAAGCTTGATTGTTTACAAAGTCTGCGTATTCGACATACTTGTATTTTTTCTTATATTTTTTACGTTTCTTTCCTAATTCATTTTCTGTATATTCTACCTTAGTGCTATCTGCGTGTGTTTCACAAGCCATATATCTTACAACACCATTTACTCTATGAGTATGAAAGCCTGTGCAACCTTTAAACATTTCTGCATAAATCTTAGCTTCTTCTTTAGTAGCAAATAATGGTTCGCCATCTAAAGTACCTACTACTGACAATTCGTTTTCTAGTATAATATCTCTAATCTTTCCTAATGTAACCTCATCAGGACAGTCAGTACATTCTTCAGCTAAATCAATAATATCTTTAGGTCTTGATGCTTCAATTACTCTATCTGTAAAAAATCCCTCTATACTAAATCCTCTTACTTTACCCTCTTTTACACTATTCCAAATCTCATCATTGTTAACTTTCATTTTTACAAACCACGTTCCTAAAGGTAGTTTATTAAAACCATAAGAATTAGATTTGTCATTTTTCTTATCTTCTTTAATCCAACTTTCTACAACGCTTAATCCTTTAACAGGTACTTTATGTTCATAGGTAGCATTATTGTTTCTTAGACTTGACATAAATAGTTCCTGTGCTTTTTTTATAGTATCTTCTGTAAAAAACACTGTGTATTTTTCGTCTAATTCTTGATCGTATCTAGGTATCTCTTTATTAGGTATTAGAACTGCTCCAACTAATGTTTTTTGTTCTTCATCTAATTTAGCTAAACTTAAAAATTGATCTTTATTAAAAAACATAAAGTTTTCCTCAATCGCAGGAAATTCAACTAGACTGATAGCTTCTACACCAAATCTATCTGCTTCTTCATCTATAATTAATTCTACTTTTTTAATTTTTTCTTTGCTCATACTTATAAATATAAATTGTTTAAAATTGTTTATAACGTAGCTTGTAAGTCTAAATCATTTTGTAATGCCTGACTACTACTAACATCACTTTCTACAACGTATGCTTGTACGGGCGGAGCTTCTGCTTCTATTGCTCCAAATGTAGGTACGGGTGGAGCCTCTGCTGTACTAGGAGATGATGGAGACGCCCCACCACCTGATTGTCCTGGTACTTTAGTTCCTATTATTTGTTTAACACTTGCTAGACCTTGAGCAATAACACCTACCGCTGCTACTGTTCCATAAATACCACCTTGTGCTAACGCTTTTGTTGCTCCTGCGTAAGTGTCCATAGTTGCTTGTGCTATTGCTAATCCTTTACCCGCCATAGTTTCTTGACCTATCAATGCAGTTATTCCTGATAATGCTCCACCAATTATTGCTCTTTTTTGGTCTTGTAATGCTTGTTCTTGTTGTAATTCTGCTTTATCTTTTGCCTCTTTAGCTGCTCTAACTCCATCATCAATAGTTTTTATTCTTGCGTCAAATTCTGTTTTAATTTGTTCTAGTTTAGCATTTTTTTCTTCTTCAACGCTTATTGTAACTTCTGCTAATCTCATCAATCTAGCTCTTTCCCCCTCAATTTCTAATTTTTCTTTAGCAATTATATCTTCTCCTATTTTTTGTAACTCTAACTCATTGTCTATTCTTTCTTGTAGTAAAGCGTTGCTTTGCTCTGTACTCTCTTTTTCTAATTGTGTTTTTCTGTGTTCTGTTTCTAAAGCAGCATTGTCTAATTCTGCTATTTGTGCTTTTAAATCAGCATTTTCTTTTTCTACTGCCATACGTTGCCCTAAAGCTCTTTGTTGTTCTTTAATAGCTTTTAATTCTGCCTCAACTTGTTCTTGTGCTATTAATTTTAATTTTTCGTTAGCTTCAATTCTATCATCTATGCTTTGGCTAATATCATCTCTTATTGCTCTTTGTTCTTCTGCTTGTTTTTCAAACTCTATTATAACCTCTCTATGTTTAGCTTGTAATAAACCTAAATTAGTTGTAGCTTTAGTTACTGCTTCAGCTTGGTCTAATACTGTTTTTACTGTTACATCTTTAAACGTATTGTTAAACTCTGTTCTTACTGCATTTCCTAATGTTACAACTTCTCCTACTCCTTCTCTAAAATCTGTTACAATAGCTTCCCCTGCTTTTAAAGTTTCTTCTCCTGCTTTTTTTATTTCTTCTTTATAACCATTAACATCTTGTGTTAATTGTTTTATTCTAGCTACATCTCCTTTACCTAGCCAAGATTTCTCCCAAGATAATTGCGTTTGTTTTATAACTAAACCTACGCTAAGAAAAACTGCTTTTAAAGGATTTAAAGCAAGTTTAACTAAATTATTCACAATTCTACCTAAAGCGTCAAAATTTCCACTTAAGGCTCCTGCTCTATTTACCGCAGTTGTAATAACGTCACTAACCTTTCCAACAATAACACCTATAACATTAAATGCAGTAGAAACTGCGTCTGCTATTTGTTGATTTTTTTGTAAACCTTCCCACAATTTATTAACTAATTTTGCAATTAAAGTAAAGTTAGCAGCTTTCATAGCCACACCTACGGCATTAAAACCAGTAGCTAAAGTTTTTGTTCCTTGAGCTGCTTTTTTTGATGATTCTCCAACGTCTTTAGTATCATTAGAAATATCATCAATCTTTTGTTTTATTTTCTCTAAATTATCTAACGCTTTTTTTACCTCTGCGTCAACCTCTATTGTTACTTTTTCTGCCATAGCATATCCTTTATTCTTTTTAATGTTTCTTTTATTGTTGATGGGTACTCTTGTGAACCCGTTTCAAATGCATATTTTTCTCCTTTAACCTCTAAACTTGTTAGAAGCTCTATTGATATTGGCATTAACTTGCCTACTTCTTTTATATATTTTTCTAATTCCATATTAAATAACTTGCATTTTGAAATGTTATGTTAGTTGGATCTAATGTATCTTGATATAAAGCAAATTCATCAGTTCCTGTTCCAGGAAATATCATAGGTGAACTAGTTATGTTAAATTCAGCTACCCAAAACACTAATTCATTTGAACCACCCGTTACTGTTGGTTTCCAACTTTCGCCAACAAAATTGTTTAGATTGACTGTTGGACTTGTAAATGCTGATTCTTTAGTTGTATTTAAAACTTTACCACCATTAGTTCCTACATAATTTGCTCCAAGTGTTTTATCTGATATAACTATTTCGTATTCAAAAAATCCTACTCTTTGTTCATTTGTTCCTTTTAAAATAGTACCTGTTAATTTCATTTTAACATAACTTGTAACAAACTTTGGAAAAGTAACAGTATTAATAGTTGATCCTTTATATGATAAATAAGCAACTGTTGAATTATCATTAGTAGTACAATCACAAAAAAACTGAATAGAGTTCCCATAACCCATTGATGTAGGATAGCTATTTTGTATTGTAGGCAGCGCACTAGGTATAATTGCTCCATAAGAATCAGGTTCATCAGGTGGATTTACAGGTGGTAAAAACGAAGTACTAAATGAATTAGATGGAGTACCATAACACAATCCTACTCCAGTTGTAGAATTTTGTTGTACGAAAGTCCAATTTTCGTTATATTCTTCACAACAAACATTAGTTACATTTGTTGATGATGAACCCGTTGCACTATCAACATAAGTTACTTGACCTGATGTTGTTACTGTTCCTATTAACCCACAATCATTAGGTAGCTTTTCTATTACCTTTATTAATTTTACTTTTGTTGATTTATTACCACCTACTAGATAATTACTAATTTCTAAAACCCTCCATAATGTATTTTTTATAAAAAACGTATTCTGAAATCCACTACCTGCAAAGCTAGATATATCTTGTTCATTTAAATTTATATGACATTCCATTATCCTAGATTCATCAGATGTTAGCTCGTTCAAGTAACTAGCCCAATAATCATTATAATATCCATGCAAAGAATAAGTATTACCAAAAAAATTAAAACTAAACCCACTATTAAAATAAGGACTGTACCAAGTCCAATGTAGTATTTTAGTATTTGCAGTAATACCTGATCCTATACTATCTAAATTATATTGTGTGCATAGTGGAAATTTAGTTACTGAACCATCGTTATCATCAGACGGGTGTTTGTCATTATTCATTAAATAGTTATTACTATAAATAAAAAACTTAAAATAATTTCCAAAAACATTTCCACTAAAATCTTGTAAATTAACAGTAATAGGTGTTCCACTATAATAATATATTCTTGGCTTTTGTTGTTCTAAAGGACTTCTAGTTGAATTTTCATCAGCTTTAAACAAATATGCAATAGCAACCTCAGGTGGTATCATAGGATAATTTAAATTTCCATCATTCCAAGAAGCTAAACCTTGCGCTATAAAAGGTGACATTATAGAAAAGTTTTTAAATTCTCCTGTTGCAAATTCATTTAATTTTTTTTCTTTATATGTACCATAGACAGTTTCAAAAGTTTTAAAATATCTACTGTTAAATATATCCTCACTTTCATTATCTCCAAAAATATATCTCTTTGATTGCAATTCAGTTGCAGGTTTTATAACTTGTTCTTTTGTTAAATCAATTTTATCAGTCCAATATTGCGTACTACCTAAATTAACATAATCTTGATATGGTTCTATAATTAATTTTTTCTCATCTTCTTCATCTGTTTTAACAATTAGGTTAAATCTATTTATTAAGTCTTTTACAAAATCCTCTTGCAATACATCAGGCATATTGTCAAACATAGATACAATACCATTTTCAAAACCATTAGTTATAGACATTTCTTCACTAGGCAAAATTTGTATTTTTAGAGAACTTACATTGGGAGTATAAGACTTTACAGGATCAAAATTACCAACGATAACATCAATCGCATTTCCAAAATTAATTACTGTTTGAGTACCACCCAAATATTGAGTTGCAATAAAAAAATTATAAACTACTCCTGGAAAAGATTGTAGATTAAATGTAGTATTAATGGTGTTTGCTCCTGTTGCTACTTGTGCTGTTTGTGTATAAGTATCATTTAAAGGAGAACCGCTAGCTAACCAACCATACCTAATTTGTCCACTATTTATAGTTGAACCGTCACTTGTTGTTGTTGGTATGTTAATAGTAAAATTAACATTTACTTGCATATTACCTTCACTTAATACAACATCATTACCATCAAAATCTTCAGGTAATGTTATTGTAGGCATAGAAATAGGAGTTCCAAAAAAAGTACCATAACCTGGAGTTGTTATACTAAAAATATTATTTGGATCATATACTTCATTAAAAGCGTCTAAATGTTGAATACAGGAATCACCGTAAAAAATATCATTTATAAAATCAGCTGATGTATTTATTTGCGTTCCCGTTGTATTTGTTAAATCTGCTTCAAAACCTACAAAAGCATTTTCTGAGCCTGATGTAGTATTAAATAAAGTTTGCGTTCTAGTGTTTTCAGTAGCTAGTGTCATAAACAATCTACTAAAAAAACTTGTATCACTTTGAGTTGTTCCATCTATACCTAAAAACGTACTTTTAATTGTATATCCTGCTTTTTGAGCAATTAACAAAAGTAGTCTTTGTATTCTTATAGCAGGTTTTAAATCTCCAACACGAATTGCTCCATTATAGCTTAAATCATTTTGAATAAATGATGGCTTGTAAAACATTCTATGACTATATGGATTAAAAGTATGACCGTGATCTATAATAGGATACATTATATCATTTGTGTTTCCACCATCAATTAAACTTAATCCTGGACTTGTCCAACTCTTAACAACATTAGAGCTAGAAAAATAATGATTAAAAGAAGTGTCTATGACGGGAATGTCAGGATCACTAGCACTTGGATTAGTAAATACATCTCTTAGTTTTTTACTTTTTATATCAGTAAAGAAATCTGCCGTTTGACCAAACAAAGCTACCTCGTATAATCTAGCATTTAACATTATAGATTTTAACTGTATAAAACCCTTAAGTTGTGGTATGCTATCTACATATAATATTGCGTTAAATTTACGCTGTGCGTTAAATACTAAAATATCTAAATTAACATCAAAGTAATTTTCAAAAAACTTGTTGTTAGCGTTAGAAAAAGGTAGTTTCAAAGTTTGACTAAAACTAGCCTTTCTACTACTAGGATCTTTTAAATCTAACCAATTATAATTTATTATAACATTTGGATCTTCTTGTAAATCTAACTCAAATTGTGACAAATCACTAGATGATGTTGTTTCACGTCTATATGCAACTAATCTTACTTTCATTAACTGTTTGTTCTAACTTTGTTTGCGTACTCTAAATTAACTGTGTATTGTATTTTTATTTTATCGTTTACGCTTGTTTTCTTAGTATAACTTTTATCAGTAATTATAACAGGTTTTACAATACCCCCATCTTCTAATATTTGCACGTTTACTGACGTAAATAATTCCTCTAACCATACTGCTTCATCTTCATTTAAATAATCAGAATTTATTACTAATTTTCTTTTAGCATCTGTAAACAATGTTTCATTACCTCTATCCCAATTGTTGTAGTTAAAAGTATTGCTAGTTGCTGAATCCCAATTACCTACAACCCTTGACATTTGCTCAGAAGTTATATCAACGCTTTCTACTGACTTTAATCTAAAGTTCATATAATCCCATGCCCCCAATCTATTACGCCAAGCTAATCTGATGTTATCATATCTAGTACAACTTTGGTGTCTGTCATCTACTGTTGCTCCACTACCATATCTATAAAAATAATATTTCTTAGTACACCTATCAGACGTGCTATTGCTTGTGCTACCAAATATCACATAGTAAGCCCAATCTGCAATATTACTAGGTCTAGCAGTTGTTTTTAAACTTTGTGTTTCTAAATTTTTTGTTCCACAACCAAAATATAATAAACTTTCTCCAACTGAGTTAGTTTCAGATTCTAAAGAACCGCCATTAGCATTTGTATTGTGAAAATCTATTGCTGAACCTATAATACTACCTGCACTATTGTAATATTCTATAAACATATAATCTAAATCTGCTCCTTGATTTATTAATGTTCCATTTTGTTTGAAACATATTGTCAGCTCATCTAAGTTATCTGCACTTGTTGAAGAACCTCTAACAAATTGTACAGTAGGAGCATTAGTAAAAAAACTGTGTGTGTCTTCACTAGATGAACTGTTCATAAACAAAGCTAAAGGAAAGTTAGTTCCGTTAATATCTAAACCACCTACATTTGTTGCAGTTTTAGTGTAAGGTGTTGTTGCAGGTATAAAATAACTATCTGCTGTTGCTTGTTGAGATGATAAAGCAGGATCAGCTGTTGCTGATGTCGCAACCTCATAAAATGCCTTAACAGTTACTTTTGCTAATTGTCCTGAGTTTTGACTAAAAGGCTTTGCTGTTTGTTGTATTCCTAAAGTATGTATGCTATAGCTTGTGTCATTCTGATTTACTAATTGCGTTTCACAATGAGCTTTAAGTATATGACTTAAATCAAATATACCTACGTTTTGTTGGTTCTTATGTATTTTTAAAACTTGTATCTCTACACCATCTACTTCTACTTTTAAAACATACCTAAATTTAAAACCATTATATACTGCTGATGAACTTTCTGTCAATATGTATATTAGTGGTGTGTTTACTGCACTTAATAAATTTGGTTTCTGTGTTATCGTTGTTGCCATTATAAACTAATTTTTATGTTTAAATCTTGTGTTTTTAAATATTCATCTTGTGATGTTCCTACATCATCTTTAACCGCTAATTGCATTGTTTTCTTTAAATCGTCAATCATATCATTAAATGGCTTTGTAATAAACCTAGACCTTTTAAGACCTCTAGTGTATATTGACCTTGTAATTAAAAACACTAAACTTTCTTTTGTTATAAATCTTCCCCCTTTACCTTTAGAGCCTTTCCATTCTGATCTAACTCTACCTCTTATTTTTTTCTTAAAAACCCAATCTCTAATTGCTTCTTTTAAACCACCTTGAAAGTTTCTTGTGCCAAATCTAAACGGACTTCCTACACCCCTTAAATTACCCCTGCCTTTGTAACCACCTTTACCTCTTACTCCTTGGTCTACAAACGCCCAATAATTCTCAGCATTACCAAAATCCATTTTAAACTTTACACCCGTTTCTGTTTTATCTATATCATAACTCATTTGACTATATAGAGTTCCCCCTGCCTTATCGTCTTTATGTAGATTAGACCTAGCTTTTTCTATCAACTTACTACCAAATGATGTAAGAGCTTTTTCTATTGCTATTGTTTTAAAATCTGTACTCATTATGAATCTCTGTTTTCATCGCTAGGTTCAATAGGAGCATTACATAAAGAATTAGCATTATTAACTTGCATTGTAAAAGTAGCATTCCAACCCGTTAGCATATTAGAAAATCTAACTGTAAATGGCTCTGCGTTTATAGGCATATTTAAAACAACTTCATTTGGTACATAGCTAAACTTTTTACCACTATCCCCACCTGATGTTTGTACTGAAAGATTCTGTCTAAACTCAGCTATAATATCTTGCATTATTTGTAGCATAGTATCCCAAACCTCATCTCTATTGCTTAAATCTTCTTTAATTAAACTCATTGTAAATACAGTAAATGTATAAGTCATTACCCCTTTATCTATGTTAGTGTTTCCAGGCTCAACATATAGTATAGGAAAGTCTGATTGGTCTAGCTTGTTTATATCAACTTCATCAAGCATTCCACTATGAAAAGAGTTAATCAAAAAATGATTAGTTGCTATTGTGTTAAAATCGTCTATTATGTTTTTATATGTTATCATTTATGTTGATTATAATTGTTTCTTTCTATATTGCTTTTGTCTTGTTGATAGCTTAAATAAGTTAGCAACAATGTTATCTCTGTTTTTACTACTTTCTCTATGTTTAGTATATTATCATTACTAAGTCCAAATATCACGTTATACCAACCCCATTTACCAGCTAAGGTTTTATTTCCTTGTTCTTCTTCATCACTTCCATCGAATAATTGTTTAAATCTTCCAATAAGTTTGTCCCTAAACGAAAAAAAAAATCTATCGCAGATAGTGTTGTACTCATTGGTAAGTCTTTAAACTTATCTATCTCCAACTCATCAGGATCGTAAGGCTTTACACTATAAAACTCGTTTACCTCTTTATCTATTTCTCTATATAAAACACTCATTACTTTATGTAGATTTTCGTTTATTTCTTTACCATACTGCTCAATATCCACAAACTCCCCCGTTGTTATTTTACTTAGATTAGGTATAAAGCCATATTTTTTGCCTTTAAACTCTAATCTTTTAACTAGCTTAGTTCTATTATCACTATTGACAAAACTGTTTATTTTATTTACTAAAATGTTTTTGTCTTTTAGTTTTAGCTTTTTTACTAAGTTTTTATCTACCTTACAAAACAGAGCAATTATTTCTTCATCTCTTGTTTTTCTTTTACTCTTTGCTATTTGCAAATACCTTTGAAATTCTGCTATTGTAATATCTTTCCATTCCGTTGGTACTGTAACCTCAAATTTTTGTCTAGCCATTTGTTATAAATATAAAATTGTTGTTTTTGTTCATAATATATAATACTTACCACTATAGTTTGTTGTAAGTTTGTTTAGTGCAACGTATCTAATAGAATCGATTAAATGGTCTAATTGATTTGTAGCAGGTTTATTTATTACTTGACCATTCTTATCTACAAGCCATTTATAATACTTAAATTCATTTATAGCATTTACACTATTCTTAGTAATATGTATCTTGTATCTTCTAAGTATATCAATCCCCATATTAATACTGTCAGCTCCTTTTTTAGCTGGAAACATTAAAAACCCTAAACGTCTTAATTCCTCTCCACTTTTAGGTTCTGCTGAATCGTAAATAATCTCTGTTTGTCTTGTTATACCTAATTCCCTTAGCTTATGTGCTATGTCTTGATTTGTTAGACCTTTACTATATAACAACTCATTAATGTATAAATCGTCATTTAGCTTATACACTTCTGCTATTGCTGTTGGATCGTTAGAATACCCAAAGTCCATACCTATTGCAATTAAAGTTGCTTCTGTTGGTATGTTGTTGCATATCTCAAATTGTCTAAATATAGTTTCAGTAGGTTGTGCCATATCCCCCATACCATAAATTGTCCAATAATTAGAATCTAAATCTCTTAATCTTTCAATTTCCTTTATTGTTTCTTTAGGCAAAAAAGGATTGTCTAAATATGTTGATTTAATAAAAGTGCAGTCATCTCTATTTATTACATTGTCGTAAATCCAGGAGTAAGGATCAGAGGGATTAAAGTCTAAATAAATTCTTTCTGTTGTTCTTAGTGTTAACTGTACCCAATCCTCAAACCTAAACTCATTAGCTTCGTTTAACCAAAGTATGTTTCTTTTACGACCTCTGATTTTCTGAGGCATATCCACAGAAATAAATTCAATTTCATTTCCATTTAGCTTGTATGTAAGTTCTGACTTGTTATGATTATCAGGATTGTATAAATTGTGTTCTTCTAATATATTAAAAAAATCACGATAGGCAGTTCCTTTAAGAGCAGGAAGTGTTTTCCTACAAATAGTATATACCTTTCCCTTTGATTGTAACGCTTTAAGTATTATTAATTGAGCTAATGAATACGTCTTACTACTTCTTGTTCCACCCTGATTAACTACAATTCTTGTACTAGCATTAAGATTCTTTTGTAGGACTACTGTTCCCTTTAGATTCAATGATTTCAATTTCAATCTTTTTTATATCTTCTTCATTAGATGTTAGATTAATATTTTGTCTTTGTATATATCCTCTTTTATGTCCTTTGTGTTGTAGATAAAATATAATACTTTTTTCTTTCTCATTTTCTATGTTTTTAAATAGCTTTGATTCTACAAAGTCTAGCTTTACATTGTCTATATCATCAACCTTTTGTCTAAACTCCTCATCTTCTTTATACCATTTGTAATAACTACTTCTACTTATGCCTGTTCTATTACAAGCTGTAGATACTATACCTAAGCTATTTTCTAATGCTTGTAGTAGTGTATCTTTTTTTAGTGTACGTTCTTTTTTGCCCATTTTATTAAATTTAATTTATATTTTTTTGTGTTCTTCTTTTAGTATTTTTGGAACTGCATTATTCCAACTAACCCTATGATGTAATCTTTTTCTAGTTTCTCCCATTAAGCTAACTTTAACACAAGAGGGGCTAAACATAACACTATAAAAACTTTTAATATATGTTCCATTATTAAGATAAATATCTGTCATACCTCCCTTGTTACTTTGAGTATCTCTTTGGTTAATAGCTAGATGGGGTATAGTAAAAAACACTAAACCCACTGAAGCTCTATTTGTGTATGTTGTAACATCTTCATTAATTCTACCTATAAATTTAAAAGGTCTATCTACACTACAAACAAAAGTATTCATCGCTTTTCTTTTTAATGTTTTTTTTCGTGCAAGATTACCATTTGCCCCACCAATAAAATCTCCACACTGAGCCATAGCAATAGAAGATACTTGTTTATTGCTCTGCATAAAAGAAACCATACTTTTAAATATTACATCTAAATTTTTTACATATTTACCAGTAACATAATTTAAGTCATTATCAAGCCTATAATTAAACTCAAAATAATCATCATCTAATTGTATAAAATATTTTAACCCTAAATCTTTTGCAATACTAAAACAAACATTTCTAGCATATACTATACTCCTTCTATCATTAAAATTATCAGCTTCATCAAAGGTTTTAGCTACTTCTTTTTTATCAAAGATTATAACCTTATCTCCAAATTTTTTATAGTAATCTTTTTTTGTCTTATCTTCATTGTCAATAATTATATAAATCTTTCCTGTATAACCTGATAACTTTAATTTTTTATAAGTTATAACATTATTAGGTCTGCCGTGTGTTAAAATAAAAGCTGCAAAATCTTTATTCATTTGGATTATCTTTTAAATATTGTTTTCTAATCTCATTAGACAAATTAACATATCCATTTTCTATTGCTTTATTAAAATCAATAATTACCAAAGCACTATCTTCCATTAATTCTTGCATTTCTTTATTTGATTGTGCATAGTATTCAGCTATTTTACTATAATTAAATACAACGTGCCTAAATGTAGCCATTATTAAAAACTCTTTTTCTGCATTACTAACTTTTGATTTTTTAATTTTTTCTAAAAGCTCTAATGATTTTTGTTCATTGTATAAGTCTTTTACCATAGGTTTCTCTCCTTTTGGTTCATAAATAGGAGCTTCTATTTTTTTGGTATATGCTTCTTCTTTTTCTTCTATTTTATCTATATTAAAGCCAAGCTCAATATCTTTAAAACCCCAATCTTTTAACTCATCTACTTCAAAGTTGTTAGCTAATACATCTAAATCAAACTCCCCTGTGTTTTTGTTTAACCTTATGTTTAATTCTTTCTCATCTTCTTTAGATAGGTTTACTCTAACTGTAGGTACTAATTCAGCTCCAAGCTCTCTCATAATTCGTAAGCGTTGATGACCACCAACTACTGTATTGTCTGAATTTATTATTATAGGATCAACTAAACCAAACTTTTCTAATGAGCTTTTTAAATCCTCGTATTGTTTTTTAGTCATTCTTCTAGGATTGTACTCAGCAGGATTTAATTTCGATATTTTAACTTTTTCTATTTTCATTTGCTATACTTTTTTTTATTTAATTCTTTTAGTTGATTGTTAAAGTTTTTATCTGTTTCTGCTTTTATATGACATCTTCTACACAAAGCTATAAGGTTTTCTATAAAGTCTTTATTCTTTGATCCACCAATACCACGTCCTGAAAGGTGGTGTATATCTACCGCAACTGTACCACAAGCAGTACATAAAATTACATCATCTAAAACGTAATCGTGATAATCCATATATATTTTAACGTGCTTTTTCAAACCTTACAACTTTTTTCATATACTTTTTTTAAATTATCTATTATTTGTTTATTACAAGGACTACAAGTTTTCCAGGTTGGATTATTACCAAATACACCTTTATACAAAGCATTAACAATAACTTTTTCATC
>VTLG01009968.1_pt1 | contig 14848 bp, 13 predicted proteins | sample 4694571 | NCBI WGS metagenome assembly VTLG01 (sample SAMN12604809, study PRJNA352737) | marine metagenome | biome: ENVO:00000447; feature: ENVO:00000209|ENVO:00000569|ENVO:01000036; material: ENVO:00002151; isolation source: viral sequences binned using virsorter ...
GCTCCACTGGAGAGGTAGGATTTGACCCTGGAGAGGTGGGATTTGCGCCTCCTAGTGCTGATGATTATCCACAAGAAATAGGGCAATCCTTCCAGGACTGGGTAGCAGATTTTGATGCCTCCTTATCAGCTAAAGGATTTGCCAAAGGCGGAATGACCAGTGGCAAGAACCTGGAGATAGTAGGCGAAGAAGGCCCCGAGCTCGTAGACCTCCCACCCGGCACATTTGTCCTACCTCTGAAGAACCTTAATCAACGCCAATTGCGTCAGGCACAGAAGAAGGGTATCCCAGGCTACCAGTCTGGCGGCATAGTCTTCCAGGACTTACCCCTGGGCCTCCGCCAACAGCAAGCAGGCCGGGCCATAACCCCGCCTCGAGGCTACCTGTCCCGTGCCGCAGGCCTAACCCTACCCTCCGCCCAGGCATTCCAGAATATCACGCCCGAGTCACGCGAGGTCTTCTTCGACGTGGCCAAACAGGCGGGCATCCCCCAGGGAGCCTTCGCCCAGGAGCTTCGCACAGCCTTCCCCGGCGGCCAACGCCTACCAGTATCTCGCAACTACCCACTCCGTTTCCGTGGAGTCAGATAGATGGCATACGATCTTCCGATAGTCTCACGCACCCGGCGCAACCAGATAACCAAGCTGGCTGGCAATATCGGCACGACCTCTTTCGTAGACGGCCTGGGTCCGCCGCCAGCCCCTCCTACTGCCCCGCCGAGTCCACCTACTGGCGGATTCCAGCCCACGGGATTCCAGCCCAGGCAGCCTCAGTCGCCTCTCGTCCCAACTGCTGCGCCTGCGCCTATCCCAAGCCCTGGCTGGAACATCAATCCCCAGAGTGGGAGGATAGGTTATACAGGACGTCCTGACATAACCCAGCTCCCCTATGAAGGTGTCCCTATAGAAGGCATGGCACCTGACATACAGGCTGCTGCGTGGGAGACTGACATAGTTCAATCCCAGCGTGAGCATGATGAAGCTCTTCAGCGTATCCGTACTTACAACGATCTAGTGAGCCAGCCCGCGTGGCAGCAGAACAAAGAGCTACAGAGACTCCGCCAGCTTAGTGGTCTTCCAGCAGAGCCTTACAGGGGCCCCATGAATGCCACAGAGGCATTCCTTGAGCCATTCGCGATGATGGAGGAGTACACAGAGAATGTAGCCCAGAATATCATATATGGGGCCATGAAAATCCTCCCAGGGAACCAAAGCCCAGGAGGCAGGGAGGCCGAGCGCAGGTTCAACGCTTGGGCTGCTGCTGGTTCTACATATAGTGACGACCCCCTATCGGCTGACGCTCCCAAAGATATGAGCTGGGCAGCCCAGCGCGAGCGCATAATGGACCAGGAACGCCAACGCCAGCTTATGACTGGCACCGGCTACGGCGGCCCCGGCCTCACAACCCAGCAGCTTCTGGAGGGGACGCGAGAGCCTGGCTCATGGACACCGGGAGGCTGGGACTACGCCATACAGAAGTCTATCGAGGAGAAGGCCTTACCCTGGTACGTCACTGAGCCCATCAAAGTCCTTGTTGACCCACTAGAATTGATACTGGCTCCTGCCGCCAAACCACTCATAGTCTCCGCTGGCGTTCTAGCCCGCAGGGGCGGACGCGGCGTGATCACGATAGGTGGGGCAGGCGTGACCCGTCTCCCAGGTGCTTCGGTCCTATCCAAGGCTATGATCAGAAGCAACGTGGCCAAAACGCCTCAAGCCACAGAGTTGGAAAAGATAGACAAGGCTATAGCCAGCCTTACAAAGCGTGCAGATGACTTGGTCCAGCTTCAAGGGTCTGATCTGTATCCAACTTTTAAATGGCCACAGACAGAAAAACAGATGGATAAAGTACGGGCACAGCTTGGAGCTCTAGGTGCCCAAAAGTCCAGAATCCTCAATCCTCCCACGTCTGATATAGTCTACCGCGTTGACCCGTGGGGTAGCCTCAGTGTGGCCGCTAAAGAGCAGCTAGTATTCGATTCCGGTCCATTTGGCGGGGCCGTCTGGATGCCCGAATTGACCTTTGCGCCCCAGACGAAGCTTGCCAGCTATCTGGACGTAGGACTTCTGCCCGAGAGCCAGCCTTTCATAGGCCCCCGCCTCGCTGGTAACGCCAACGTCCACCTGGACGGCCCCAACCGCTACGTCGTAGACCTGCCTGAGAAGGCCAAGCACCTTTTCTGGTTCGACCCCATACGCGGCGGCCTGACCAATATGCAGAACGTAGGCGCGACTATATCTGACATGACGCGAGGAGTGAGCCGGTGGGGGATGCACTTCGATGAGCACGGCACTGCTGCCGGTGCTGCCCTTCGTAACAATTTCATGACAGCCAAGAGGGTCGCTGCTGCCAAGTCCAGGATGCTGGCCGACTACGCCTTCAGTGCATTTGAAGTGAATGACGATGGCTACATAATGAGCTTGGCCAACGACATCGAAGGCTACCCCATAGATGAGGGCATCCGAGGTACGGCTCCCACCATCCAGGACGTTGCTGCGCGAATGCCCACCTACCTGCCTCACCTCAACGCCAATCAGATAGACGCCATGACCCACCTGAAACGCTTCTCCGATGAGATGAACGAGGCCCTCACAGAGATGGGTTGGCCTCCGCCCCAGGACCGCACCGACGTCATGGACGGCGGTTTCTACCTGCACCGTGGCAGTCCGCGCCCGGTAGGCGAGAAGTGGAAGTTTGGCCCTATCTCGAAGGAGGTTTCCAGGGAGACTCCCGTATCGGTATCCTCCTACTGGCGCACCAAATCATCCTACCGCCACGCCGAGGGCTTCAACTCCATGGCGGAGGCGATGCAGGGCGTCACCTACACCCGCCCAGAAGACACGGTGAAGGGATTTAAAAAGACCGAGTACCACACATCCTTCAAATACCCCAACTTCCGCGAGGCTATGCGCTCCTACATCCAGCAGGTCGGAGAGGACATCGCCCAGGTACACAGCCAGAACTACCTCGAGATAGCCGTAGACACCGATACCGGGGTGCGCCTTGCCATTGATACCAAGAAGTACCTGGACCCGATCATAAAGAAGCAACACGGTGCTCTCGTTAGAAATATGCAGGGTGCAAGAGAGAGCCTTCGCCGGGTGATAGCCCAATCCACAATACTGCGCGAGAACGTAGCCAGGGCTTACAGGACGGAAGGGGCCCAGACCCAACGTGGTGCTCGTGCTACAAAGCAGGCTGCTACGAGGGCGGAACGCCAACGGGAGAGAGTAACAGAGGAGGAGAGATTCAAGGCTCTTCCTCCTATAGCTCCCGAGGTCCAGGCCAGGCTCATGCCCACCGCCTGGGAGATAGTAGAAGTACGCCGCAACCTGAGAGGTGCCATCAACTCTGCCAAGGCTATCACCGGCAACGTCGCGGTGATGAAGCAAGAAATACGCCAGAACCGCAGGCTTCTCAAGGATACTGATACCCAGATAATCAAGTTGCAAGAGCGTGCGGAAAAGCTTTCGTTCCAGGCAGAAGAACACTATAACCTGATGGCATTTGAGCAGCGTCCCACCCCTGCCCAACTACAGCTAACTGAAGAGACTGAGTACATCCAGGAGACTATCAACAAGCTTAAAGATATACGCTCTTGGGTGCCAGAGAAGGGCATGGGCGATGATGAGACGTTCAATGCCCTTAAACTCAGGGAGCTCGAGTCGGCCCTCCAGGAGCTTTCTGATCGAGTTACAGGGAGGGTAGATGTACTGAATGCTATTCACGATTACCGCGTCGTCCGTACTGAGAAACTAAAGGCTACAGGTGCCCGCGATACTTTAGATATCGAAGCTGATATGGCGAGAAGTCGGAACCTCCTGAATAAAGCTGAAGCCCGCGCAAATACCAGGGAGGAAACTCTAGTTAGACATAATGCAGATATAACGCGCTTTGAGGAGGAATTGGGAGATGCCACCAGGAACAGAAAGGGCAGTGAAGCAGAAGCGATGGAGACCCGCCGCCTTGGCATGGTATGGCGTCAGGTGGACCGCCTCAAGATAACTGAGATAACTTCTGAGGAGCTGGGCAAGCCCATCAGGCAGGGAGCAGGGGGCGACTTAGTTGAGACTGGATGGGGCCCTGAGACTCCATATCGTCGTAAAAAGAAGCCAGGCAAAAGGAAGCCACGCCCTGCTCACACGCCACCCAAGGAAGAAGGCCCTGCCAGGGATTTCGCCAACGCGGTCAACCTGGCTGATGAGCTGGATGTTGCCACCAACGACCTGCTCGAGCAGAGCGATATCCTCCAGCGCGAATTAGACGACATGGCCACCCAGGAATCCAAGCTGGCGGATGAGCTGACCCAGTCCAACGAGTCCATACGCCGAAACGCCAACCGTGAACGCCTGCTACTGAAGCAGGAGCATAGCCTCAGTTCGATGCGCCGTGCTCTCCGCAACATGGAGATAGAATATGAGCGCATAGTAAGGGTCATGGACAAGGAGGAGGAACTGGCGATCCGGTCAACTGCAAGCGAAGAAGCCAGGGCGGTGAAGAAGGAGCTCCAGATACAGAAGTACGGCGTCAAGATGGACAAATTGCAGGCAGAGATAGACAGCATGGCAGTGGAGTGGAAGAAGAGTCTGGAAGTTGCCAGACGCCCTATCCCCCACGACATGGTGATCCCGCTCCCTGGCCTCGGTGGCTACTACTTCCCTGACACTGTAGCCAACGCTGCCCGCGTCTATATGAGAGACGTTGAGCCGGGCATATTGGGTAAAGCTTATGATGGCTTCAACAGCCTCTACCGGGGCGCACGGGGCACCATGGATAACTCCTACATGCTGGTGCAAGGCCTCCTACGCATGTACGACAACCCTCAAAAATGGAAGAATGCCCTCGAGCTCAGCTACAAGGCGTGGGGCCTGACACGCGATGAACTCAAGGGAGAGCGTGCCATAGATGCTTTCTTCCGCCATGCCAGTGAGAAGGCCGTAGAGAAGGGGCTGCCTACCCCTGACGAGATGGCAGCTCATGGTCTCGTAGTGACCGGCGCGGACACTGAGTTCATGCTGGGCCGTGGGTTCGCTGCCTTCCTGGCCGACGTGCCCATCATACGCAACGCCAACCGCGCCTTCGGTGCCACCGGGGACGCGATGCGGGTGGAATGGGCCTACGACATGCTCGAGGGGATGCTCAAGACCAAGACCCTCCGCCAGATAATAGATGACGGCGATATGGCGGATATGGTAGGCGTCATCAACAACGCCACTGGCTGGTCCAAGGCACGCTTCGGTGGGGCTGCGGGTGACCTTCTCCTCTTCGCTCCCCGCTTTCTGAATTCCCGTTTCGAGACTCTGGTCAAAGCTGTAAGGGGAGCCCCCTCACTGATACCAGGATTAACGCGCCCTTACGGACAGGAAGGAGGAGGTATCAATCCCACTGTAGGACAGCGCATCGCGGCCCGCTCCATGCTCAAGATGGCAGCCGGTGCGGCTACGATGACCCACTTACTAAATACCATGCAAGGCCGGGAAACTGACTGGAACCCGGTGAGGAAGATAGGAGCAGGAACGGCTGGAGAACGCTGGATAAAGAACTCCAACTTCATGCGGATCAACGCTTTCGGGCAGGACATATCCCTCCTTGGTACCTGGGACTCCCTCCTCGGCCTGATAATCACTTCCGGTGCCATACTTGAAGAAGGCGGCCCCCATGTAGCCATGCGCGGTATGTCTTCCGGTGGTGTAGCCCTGGCCTGGGACTTCATATCAGGCACCAACGCCGTGGGTGAGCCCATCCGTAACTCCAAAGAGCAAGTAGGTTACCGCCTTTTATCCACGTTCATGCCCTTCTCCGGTGAGGAGATACTGGGACGCCCAGGCCCCGGCACCGGCCAGATAGGCGAGATGCAGAAGTTCATGAATCAGATAGGCTATGACCAGGAGGAGCTCCACGAGAAAGGGGAGACTACCACATGGGGTATGCGCGGCAAGTGGGGCCTGGAGATCATGGGCCGCGTTGGCATGTCAGCCTTCGAGCTCCATGGGGGTAAGAGCTACCCTATGTCTACCCGCGAAGAGCTCATGGAACTCCGCCTTGAGCATGGCAGGAACCTCCTGGAGCGTGGCGATTTCGAGAGAGACTCCACAGGTCGGATACGCTCCAACGACGAGATGGAGCAGCTTGAAGACGTGTTCTCCCAGGATGCCTGGTTCTTAAAATGGGGGGATGTCCCTGCCGACGTCCGCCGGTTGATAAATGCAGACCCTGAGATAGACACCCTGTCTACCCTGCGCCAGGAGGAGCTTGTCCACCGTAACGACCAGCTTACCCAATACCGGACAAAGGTCGAAGAAAGGAAGGACGGGCGCAACCAGCAGATACTCGGTTTACAGATGAAGTTTGGCAACGAGGACCCCACCGGCCCATGGAGGAACGGAGAGGCCCTTCGTGAGGGTATCAATAAGGCTGACCGGGACTACGCGCTAGACCTGCAACGGCTGAAGGAGGACAACGCCCAGCTCCTGGCCGGACTGGAGCGCACGGAAGAGCCCGACGCTTACTTCGACAAAGCCTTCGCCCGCTGGGCCCAGCTCATGTATGCAGACCCGGCTCTAGAGGACAATCTAGGCCGCCGGAACTGGGACCAGGCTGACGCGAATGAGGCCCAATTCATATCTGAGTACGGCGAAAGCATGAAGGCAAGTATCCGCGCTTTCCTGGACGAGAACGACCCGCCCATAGTCCAGGAGATGGACCGCTTGAAGAAGCTTATAGAGCCTTACTGGGAAGTTGCTGATGAGGCGCAAGATGTCTTGCTCTCTGATCCATCTATACCGGAAAAGAACAAACAAGAGCTTCGTGACTGGCTCCGTCTCCGCAAATCCAATCCTCAACTCGCCAAGCTCCTTAGAAACACTCATATCGTCAGTGCCTACAATGAGATAGTTGATTCTGTAAGAGTAACTATGACTTCAGAGGGACACCCAGGGGGAGGTGAGATGGATGCTGCCAGGATCAAGCTAGGCTATGGAGGTTCTCCTAAAGACTTACGTAGTATAGGAGGTGCTGAAGAGCTGATAGGCACCATGCTTGAGGGGGAGGGCTCCCGCTAGACAAACTTATAAGTATATGTTTAGGCTATAGACAAGTGATTTCTCCACAGGAGTATTGCTAATGGTAACGATACCTGAACCGGAACCAGAACCAGTAGAAGAAGTAGACTTCCAGGCAAGAGCCACAGAGCTGGAGTCCCAGGTCGCCAAGCTAGAAAACGACCTGCGCTCCAAAGATGGGCAACGCCGAAGAGACACGGACAGGGACGCAGAACTGGCTGGATTCAAGGACGAGCTGTCTGCCATGCGCCGGGTGTTCTCCACCTATATGGACAACTACAACGGCAATCCAGAGGTGCAGCAGCAGATCGACCAAATCAACCAGGAAGTGGCTCAGAGTCATAGCACCAGGGACTTTAATTCCCGCTATGAGAAAGAGCAAGAGCGTCTTCTCTCCATGGTCCAGGATGCGGAAGGCAATCTCCTCGTAAGCGAGGACGATGCAACGAAGCTCCAGACCGAGTGGCAAACCGCGTGGCAGAAGGCCAACGAGGGCTCTATGGAACAGGTATACGACGTTCAGATAGAAGCCCAACGTATGGTCCTCCAGGAAGAGCGACGCAGGACCGACTCCGAGAAAAAGGCCCTCAGAGAAGAGGCCAAAGAGGCCAGCAAGAAGGCCCTGGAGAAGGCAGGCATCAACAACCTGGACACGGGAGCCGCCATCGCAGGCGGGTCCGAGGAGCTACACGGGACAGCCCTTATAGAACGGGGACTCCGTATCCGCAACTTGTAACCGAGGAGGCTGGCGATGCCAACCCTTTCCGAGTACCAGAAACTCGCCAACGACGACGTCATCGCGGGTGTTTTCGACAACATCATCACGGCGTCAGAGCTGGCCCCATTCCTACAATTCCGCAGCTTCTCAGGCAACTCTCTGGTCTACAACCGGGAGAACACGCTGGGTGCTGCTGCTACTCACCAGATAGGTGATACCTGGGCCGAGACCGAGCCCACTTACACGAAGAAGACCGTTGCGCTGACGACCGTCGGTATCCAGCACGCTATGGACCGATTCGCCAGGCAGACCATCGACAACGTGCAGTCCCAGGAAGCTGTCCTGCTTTCCAAGATGGCCAAGTCTGTGGCCCGTAAGCTGGAAGACCTCCTGCTCAACGGCAACTCCGGTAGCGTAAGCACGGAGCCCGAGGGACTGACCTCCCTCCTCATCAGCGATTCCCGCCTCCTCATGATGGACGACGGCTCGACGCCCTCCACCATCGCCGGGGACGAGACCGAGCTGGCCCTTGACCGCCTGGACGCCATGATAGACATGGTGGAGCAGGGCAGGCCCGACTTCCTGATGATGAACAAGACCATGCGGCGCAAGATGACTGCCCTGGCCCGAGCTACCGGCAGCGGGGTGGTATTGAATGAGGCGGCCATGTTTGGCCACACGTTCACTACTTACAACAGCATCCCGATAGTCATCAACGACTACATCTCCAACAGCGAACAGTACGAGAACGCGGCTGGTTGGGGCTCCTCATCCGCAACGACCATCTACGCGGTCAAGACCGGCGAGGAGAAACAAGGCTGGACCATGATCCATAACGGCGGCGTCCTGGAGCCCGACGTCCAACGCCTGGGCACCAAGTTCGACAAGAACGAGGACAGCTACCGAATGGCAGTTTACCTGAACGCCGTGATCTACTCGGCCAAGTCCTGTGCGGCCCTGGCTGGTATCGACTCGGCGGCCTAATCGGAACATCCCTCCTGTTGAGCATAGTTCCGTAATCTGATGATGGGAGGAAAGCCTCATGGCTGACCCGCATGTTAAGAATGCCCAAAATGTGTTCGTAGCGACTATCGGTTCCACGGACGTAACCGCTGGAGACATGATGTACTTCGACGGCACCGACTGGGAGCTGGCAGATGCTTCTGCTCACACTACCTTTTGCGAAGCGATGGCGGTTAATACCTACGACTCTGGCGATGTAGGCGTACTCTGCACTGGTGGAATCCTGGTTGACAGTGATGCTCCCTACACGCAGGGCACGGCTCTGTACCTGTCAGAGACTGCTGGTGCTATCACAGCCACTATCCCGACAACTAACGCTGCCATAAAGCAGGTCGTTGGTTTTACCCTATCCACCTCTGAGGTCAGAGTCGGCATCCGTATCCCGAGCTACCAGAACCAGTTCTTCCCTGTGAGTGCTTATGACACTTCTGGCGAGCCTGGCCTTGGTGTAGTGACGGATGGGTGGCCTGGCCCTGGCCTGGACGGTGCTTCTGAGACTGCCTACCTTGTAGGGCGTTTCCCAGACAACTTCGTTGAACTGGAGATGGCGCGGGTCGTAACCAACAACTCAGCGGGTTCCGCTGTTGACTATGACTTCAGCGTTGCAGCCGGTTACGACAATGCATCCAATGCCCAGGACACAGGTACGGCAATCACGGCCAGCACTTCTGAAACAACTCCTGCTGACAACTTGCTGGTGACATTTGATGTCTCGGCATCCCTTGATGCAGGTCTTCAGGGGCCAGGTCGTAACTTCGCCATCCTGATCGACCCAGATGGCGTGGGTGGTGGTGAACAACAGATTCTCGGTCTGAACCTTGGCACCTTGGTTGTCTAGGTTTGGATGGTACCAAGTACATCCGTGTGGACCTGGGTGGCAACACCTGCGTCCACGCGGACCTGGTGAACAGTCAGGTTGGTTTCAGCGTCCGTGACGAAGGGGCCAACCCGTCCCGCCCACCTGCGGCTGATTTCTGGTTGGATTCCAACAAGCTGTTAAAGCTTCATTCAATCACGAGCCAACTGGTTCCCCAGCCCGAGCCCACTCCCAAGGCGGGTCCGGTGAGGGAGAGTAGTTCACCTTTCCTTCAAACGAATGTAGATGCCATCCTCAGACATCCGGTAGGCTTGATGAAGAAGCCTCCCTGGTGGATCAGGTGGCTCTATTCAGCGGTAGTAACTAAGGAGCGATATGATTGACTGCGAATGTGGCAGGAAGGGCCTGAACGCGAGCCAGATGGTTATGCACAACAGGTCCAAGCAGCACCAGGCCTGGACAGAGGGGACTCCCATTGAATCCTTGGCTGCCCCGGCTGTAGCTGTGCTGGACCCCAAGTACAAAGAAATCCTGGATATCGCGAGTACAGGTGAATCTCCATTCCACATCGCCAAGTTGGTCCGTGGATTATTCAAGGCCAGAGGCTGGCCCAACGATGAGCACCCTGGCACTGTTAGGGACTGGCTCACGGAACACAACATACCGATCATTGATGTCCCACGCCACCAGGACGCGGACGAGCAACGCCAATTCGTTGCGTCGGAGCTCGACCGTATCAATAAGGAAGGCTGGGGCCGTACCTGGGAGGTAATATATGGCTGAAGTAATGCCTCAGAAAAATGACTATATCTCCGCCGAGGCTTTGGCTATGGGCTCATCTGCGGAGACCCTGGCTTCTGCTGGGGCCACCATCCCGCAGAACACGGGAGACATCATCGTCTTCACTCCTTCGGGTGACGCTTTGCACTGGCTTGGGTCTGAGACTCCTACAAGTAGTCATGGTCACAAGATAACCCTGGGCCATTCTGCGATCATCCCGCATCACATCCAGAAGCGGGCCAAGTTCATCTCCGATGATGGCTCTGACGTTACTGTCATTCTGGTATACATGCGCGGGGCTGGTCGCCAGGACCTGGCCCACACCAAAACGGAGCCCTTCTAATGCCAGGGCAGAACCGCAGCGGGAAGATACAAGCAAACGTCTTCAAGATGATAGACGCCAACGGCATCACGGCGGGTACTCCCGAGAACGCATGGGTGCCCACCAACGACAGGCGCGTCCGTCTACTAGGCTGGTGTCTGTCCTCGTCGGCCAACGCCGCCATCGAGTTCGTAGCGGCCTCTGCTGACACCACGGTCCTGGCCCAGACCCCTCTCCTTGCCGCAGCGGGCATCCACACCTCCCCCGACCTGGGAGACGGCATCCTGCTGGCAAGCAACGACGACTTACAGATCGATGTTACCGGCACTTCCACCATCTCAGGCATGGTCTGGGGTGTAGAGGAAGGGGCTGGTTACTAGGAGGCCTTAGATGGCTGGTTCAAGATTCCACGGCGACGGGTTCCAGACGCTGATTGCTGATGCTACTGAGCCTGACTCCGCTATAAGTTTGACCGTCCATGCCAGTGTGGTTCACCGCATCTGGCTCTACGAGATCAACATGGGCAATATCGGCACCCCTGCCGACCTTGTGTCCATATACTACATAGGCCAGTGCACGGCTCCAGGAGCCAGTGCCGGGGCTATAACAGCCACGGCCATAGAAGATGGCGCAGCCAACTCCAGGGCTTCCACATCGGTGCTACACAGTAATCTCACCACGGAGCCTACCTACGTTGCCACCATAGCGAGTACGGGTGTAACAACCCCGGCAAACGGTGACCTGCTCCGTGTGCCACTCAATCACCGTGCATCCTACAGATGGGTAGCCCCGCCAGGTGGCGAATTCGTAGCCCCTGCCATCACTACTGACGGCTTCGGGGGAGTAGCGGCCCACGCCTCGGCTACCACCGACTACATGATAGGGTTCCACTGGATTGAGTAGCATACACTCAGGCTCCAGGGAAGGGTATGCGCTGATCACCGACCCTTACGCCCCGTTGTCGGAGTCCAGCACCTTCAACTGCTGCCACTGTCAATACCTGGTCCACGTTCACTTCGGGTCTGGAGTAGAACGGGGCTACTGCTTCCTGTGCAACGCCGCTACCTGCGGCAAGCCCCGCTGCAACAAAGGCTGCTCCCCATTCCTGAAGCGGATCGAGGAGCAGGAGAACCGGCACCGGCTCCACAAGGCCCTGGAGCGTGGCTACGATAGATAGGAGCTTCCTATGGCTAATGAGTTCAAGCACAAAGACCCAGGCTCTGAATTAACCCAGGCCGAGTTCATCGCTTCAGATGGGACTGGGCACATCTTTGACTGTCAGGCAACTGGCGACATCATGTACGCCGATTCGGCCACTGTCCTTAAAAACCTGGCAAGAGGCAGTACCAGTCAGTTGCTTCAGATAGCATCATGCAAGCCTGCCTGGACATCCACACCTTCCATTGGCTCCACTAGTTGGGCTAATGCCAATCACGCCCACGCTGCCAGTAACAGTGGTGGCACGTTGACCACAGTAGGTGTGCTAGATGCTGGTTCCATCACCAGTGGCTTCGGAACCATTGACACGGGTGCCAGCGCAATCACCACTACTGGAGCGATAACTGGCGGCTCCCTGGTGGCAGATAACTTCACGCTAAACGGTACGGAACTCGACCTGTCTACCGGCGACTTCGCCCTGGACGTAGCTGGAGACGTTGAGATTAACGCTGACGGTGGGTGCATCAACTTCAAAGATGCCTCGTTAGCCCTTGCAGCTATAGTCAATACTTCCTGTGTAGGCGAGTTGAGGATACATGAAGCCTGTAACTATATCGGGTTAAAGCCCCCTGCGCTATCCGCTAATCAAACGTGGACTTGGCCTGCTACAAAGGGTAGCTGTGGGGAGGTGTTAACTTGTGATGGTTGCGGTGTTTTATCCTGGGCATCTGCCAGTGCTGCGGTTACTGCTGTAGCCAATGGTTCAGACAACCGGGTATCCACCTTCAGTTCCTCGACTGCTTTGAATGGTGAAGCCAACCTGACATTCGACGGCACCATATTAACTATGGCTGCTGCAACTAGCATCCAAGCTGGGAATGGTGCAGTGTGTAATATTGGGTATGCTTTCAAGTGTGACGACAACACCGGGATGTTCAGAGTAGGTGCAGACTCAGTGGGCCTTGCTACCAATGGAGCCGAGCGGCTGCGTATCAGCAGCGGCGGTGAAGTCTCTCTCTTCTGTGGGAGCTTAACACCAGCGACAGGCTATGGGGCGGGCTGCCCCAACGCAGCCGCAGGTGATGGCCCGACAGTAGTGGGGAAAGGGCTGGTAAAAGTGTGGGGAAGTTCTGCCTCGACTGGGGGTATTCAGACCGGGTCGCATAATGCGATTAGTGTGGTAAAAGATGACACAGGTGACTATACGGTGACTATGGCTACTGATTTCCCCGCTGGTGCTTACAAGGCCCAGGCCACTGCTCGGGTATGTGGTGCCGCATTTGTTACGACAGATGGCTATGGTGCTGGGACGTTCCTTGTTTACACAAGATGCCAAGCTGGTAATTCTGCTGATAAAGTTTTTAATTTCCAGGTGACGGGAATTTCTTAATGGCGAAATGTATCATGGTTACTAGAACAGTAACACCCAACAATCTAAAGCGGGTCCATCCAGCCTATGAGCGGAAGACTGCTACTGAGTCTGAGGATGAATTTGTGGCTAGAGTAGTCCAGCGCAATCAGGAAGTGGGAGTGGTGCCGTATGAAACCGATGAAGCTAGAACCGCCCATATTGCTGAGCTAGACGCACGGGATGCCGCATTGATAGCGGCTGGGGAACCTGTACCGGAACGGGCCATATTCCCCGCTGCTGGGCCGCATTACATCGTTGAAGAATCGGCATTACCAGGCGGCAGCGTCAGCGAAGACAACGACTACTTCTTCCCTTGTTGGGAGTGGAGCGATGGTGTTGTGGTCAATATGACCAAGGCCCGTGTGCTACACATGGATGTGATTAGAAAGGCGAGGGACATCGAACTGGCGAAACTGGACGTGCCGTGGATGAAGGCCATGGAAGCGGGGAATACCAGTACCCAGGCTACCATCGCCACTCAGAAGCAGACGCTTAGAGATATCCCAACCACGTTTGACCTGACCACTGGGGTGGATACACCAGACCAGTTAAAGGCCAAGTGGCCGACTGAACTACCGGCGAGGGAGTAATCATGGCTAACATGGGGCCATACATGGCTGAGAAGTACACCAAGATGATTGAGGCAATCACCAACGACCTGGGAAACACGGCTGACAAGCTGGCCCAAGCCCAGAACATCCTCCGTGCGCTGAAGAACCCTGACATGCTGGTGGATGGTGCGCCTCTCACCCTGGACAGGATGCAGGTGATGGAGAACGGCGACATCCGTACCCTGCCACCTCCTCCTGAGATGACCTGCATCGAGGAAGTCACCAAGGAGTTTGGCAAGAACGGCAAGAAGGAAAAGGAAGCGGTGTTAGCTAGTGACCCTGCTTAGTACCGACACCTACGAAGACGCCCAGTACCAGTCTGACGCTCCCATTGGGGAACAGGAGCCGATACCTACTGGTGTCCACAGCATCGAGTTGTCCTGGGACAGGTCCAGGGGCTACATGCGGGTGATCATAGGCGGGAAGACGTGGTGGTTCAAGGAGTACCTGGGCAAGGCCGTGGTGGTGGGTACAGATAATGGACGGGGCAGGATAACCTTACGGGCTATGGCTAGGCTCGACGGTGAGACGCTGACCATGTACCGCCCGCCAGATGCTAAACCTCATGGGATGGTGGAAGGGCTGGAGCGCAAGCGCACCCACAACAGGCTCTGCTACCGGCGCATGTCCCAGGACTGGCGGCTGCGAGATGAGCGGTTACCCTGGAACGACCCCGACGCCCTGAAATTCGTCACGACCTATGTTGGTGACCTGTCGGCTGAGTGGAACGGTGCGGACCCGATAGCCCACATCTACCACAACGGCACCGCTGTCATAGATGACCAGCATATCTGCCACCTGTACGACCCAGACCTGAGTTATGGCTGAGATAGATGACCTGCGGGCGGAGTTAGAACGATTAAAAGCAACGGAGGACAAGTCCGACAAAGTTCAGATGACGAGCGGCGATATCGTCCGGCTCGTAATCGCTGCGCCAGTGGTTTTTT
>VTLG01004722.1_pt1 | contig 14845 bp, 31 predicted proteins | sample 4694571 | NCBI WGS metagenome assembly VTLG01 (sample SAMN12604809, study PRJNA352737) | marine metagenome | biome: ENVO:00000447; feature: ENVO:00000209|ENVO:00000569|ENVO:01000036; material: ENVO:00002151; isolation source: viral sequences binned using virsorter ...
ATTGACAATATGCAAGTGATTGTTTATGATCCACTTTATGAGGCCCGAAGAGTTTTTGTATCAACCCATGGTTCTTTTAGACAATCGAGTGATGGAATATCAGTTCTGTATGCAAAACATTCAGAATCCTAAAGGACATTATATGGAGTTCGGTGTGTTTGAAGGTAAGTCTATAAATTATCTAGCTAGTCTAAATAAGAAAGTAACCTTTCATGGTTTCGATAGCTTTGAAGGATTACCTGAACAATGGTTCATGGGTCATAAAGTTATTGAGAAAGGACACTTTGCGGTAAGTGAACTACCAAAAGTTGTACCCAATGTTGTCTTACATGAAGGATGGTTTGAAGATACTATACCGGTTTGGAAAAAAGACCACAAAGAACATATATCATTTATCAATATCGATTGCGATTTATATAAGTCTACTCAAACAATTCTAACATTACTTAATGATCAGATTGTTAGTGGTACCTTATTGCGCTTTGATGATCTTCTTCCCTCCCACATATCCCCATATCCAAAGTGGGAGGAGGGAGAATGGAAAGCCTTGAGTGAATGGTGTATAAAGTTTAACCGTAAAGTCATACCTATGGCTCGTTCTTGGAAACAAGGATGTATTATGAAAGTTGATTAATGCTGAAGTGGGATGGATTTGATAATGCAATAATTGGTGTCGGAGAACGATGTACTACAGACTCAATGATTGTATATGATTACGATAAGATGGTGAAAGTTCTGGTTACGAGAGATGACATGTCCTACGAAGAAGCTGAAGAGTATATTGACTATAATATTGTCGGTGCCTGGATTGGAGATACAACACCGATAATAGTAACAAAGAAAAACATAGAAGAAATAGAAGAGGAGTACTAAATGGTAGAACGTATTATGGACCCTAATAATATTAGAGCTGATCATCTTGAACGATATAACTTTGCCGTCAAGAGATTAAAGGATCTCAAACCTGAAAACATTTTAGATATTGGTTGTGGTATCGGGTATGGTTCTGTGATTATGCATAACTTATTATGCGCCTCGATTGACTGTATTGATAAATCAGTAGAAGCGCATGACGTATTTGAAGAAGCTTTTAGTCGTGATGTCGGTAAGGTTAACTACATTGTCACCGATATTACTAAGCTGGAACCACGCACGTTAAGACCCGCCTATGATGCTGTCGTATCGTTTGAGTTTATTGAACACATACCACCAGAGTTGTCACAAGATGTATTTGACTTGGCTGCGGATAAGTCCGATATATTTATAGTCTCGTCTCCGAACGAATGTGTACGACCCCACCAACTACCACCAATCAATGAGTTTCATTATAAGCATTATACCCCAGTCGAGTTTGAGACTATGGGTAAACAAGCAGGATTTACAGATGTAGAATTCTTTTGCCAGACTAGTGGTAAACACTACACGGTAAGACCCGGCCTAGAGCAAGGAAAGTTTATGATCGGTGTTTTTACAAAAGCTAACGTTTTTGGTAGGGGTATGGGTACCCTAGATTTACAAGTAAGGGGCCATATTTGAAAATCTGCTCATTTTGTCTATGGTAGATATAATATATATATATAACACACACGGCACTTTTTTCCTGTCCCCCTCCCAAATAGAACCCCCGGGGTCTCTTAAAATAAAGGGAGCTTTAGCTCACCTAATATAGACCCCGAGCCGTACGACGGAGGAGCTAGGCGAGGAAAAAAAATTTCAAAAAAAAATCCCCTAGACTCGTTAAAGTCCAGGGGATTGTCAAGTTATTTCTGTTTAAGCTTAAGCTTTGGGTCATCCCAGAACTCTGTTTGTTTCCAGAGCAATTGTTGTTGTTGCCAAATTAAATCCTTAAGCTTAGGGTCAATCATATCTTTTAAACTAGCCATTCGCTTTCTCTCTTTCTTGAAGCAATTGGGTTAAAAGCGATTGCAATTGTTGGTCATTTAAACCATCAAACTTAAAACCCGCTTTGGATTTTTTAGTTTTCTTACTGGGTTTATCACTAAAGGCGAATTCTCTCTCGAGGTCTTTAGCGGTCACTTTAGATTGTAAAGCATCGGAAAGCTTGATTGTCTTTTCAATCCAAGGACAAGTGACCAAGTGGCCAATTTTATTCCAAAGTTTACCAACAGACGCAATACCAAATCTTTTATTGGTCTCACTCAAAAGATTATAAGTAACATTTGAAATAACAGTTTTTCCCTTCTTATCCTCAAACTTGTTGAAGTAAATAGTAAAAACTGAATTAGGACATGGAGGGTTAAAATCCTCGTCCTTATTTGGGTTAAACTTACAAACCAATATTTGGCCTTTAAGCTTACCGCTATTATCTTTTATTTCAGTAATTAAATCCATAATTGTATTTCCTTTTTTTTATGGGTTATGAAATGGAAACCATTTCTATTATACATTATATCAAAAATAGTGATATAGTCAATCGTCTGAAACCCGCAGTCACCGGGGCTTTCCGGCCGGGCCCGAGATTCTCCAAGTAACTAGTTAAAAAATTAAGTCAAGACCTAAAGTTTAAGCTTAAGTTTATGTATAGTATCATACGCAGAAGAGTCGCTTCAGTTAGGCTTTAGCTAAGTTAGAATTATTCTAAGTTACACCTAGCTTACCCTAAGTAAAGCTTAAGTTAAGTTAAGCATAAGTATAACATTATTCTTAAGTTTATTAATAAACTCAATACTTTAGGGAGCTTCCTTAAGTTAGCAATTTTTTGTTTTGTGATTTTCAAAAAGTGTGTCATTATAAAAATAGGAGAGAGTGAAAAAATTTTACAAGCACTTTCTCTTATATATCAATACTTTATACCAACACTTACGGAAAGGAAATATTATGGTAATGGTAACAGGATATGAAAACACTGTATGCATTAGAGCATTCGCCCTACTTTATGGTCTAAGAAGTGAGATTGATTACAATATGAAACTCACCTCTAAACAACCTAGTAGTTACACCTTAATCAAAAGAGAACTAGGGTTTAAAGGTAACCGAGAGAAAGTCTATGACCTATACAAGGAATACTTGAAAGAGACTTACCCTCAAGTCTATGCAGATAGTGAGGAAAGAATAAAGGCTAGAGAAGGACGAGGTCAAAGATTTAAACAAAGACAAAATTACTAACCCATAAACAAGGAGATAACATGACTATTACTAACATTCAAGCATCACGAGAGTTTGATGCACTAGTATCTAACTGGATTGATGATGAAGAAAAACATTACTCAGAGTATTGTGAAGGTATTCTGGCTAATAATAAATACAAAAACTGTGAGTATCATAAGAAACTATCTAAAGGAGAGATAGAACCTTATGAGATTCCTTCAAGTAAGCTAGCCGATGGATATGATTATACTCATCTTAGACGACTAATAGACTATTTTGACCAAGTAGAAGTTTATAACAGGAGGTATCATGACTAAATATCTAGTACATTACCGAGTAACTGACGGAGAATGGCAGTATGATGACTTCGAAATTGTGTCAGATGCTTTACATCTTACTGATAGAGAGTTAATAGCAAGCTTTTATTCCTATTCTCAAGACGAAGTCATGAAATTAGGGTGGGATAAAGATGACCCCGATGGAAAAGATTATCGGATAAGAGATTATCAAAGTGTTAGGGTTGATGACATCAAGCCTATAACTGATGATGAAATTAAAATACTTAATAAATTTAATATTGCATATTAGAAAGGAGATAGCTAATGGGAACTGTAATAAAATCAACTGCTAGTAAGAACATTGGTCTTAAGAGAAGTTGGGGTGGCGAACGATACAAAGGTCAGACTGTCAGTATTATTAATCGTAAAAACAAATTTAATAAAATACTAAAGTCTGGAAAACCTAAGCATCCATATGAGGATATATTCATTGACGATGCATTAAGGATAAACAAACATCAAGCAAAGTTTCTTATTAAAATCCTAAGAACTAAACTTGTTAGAAAGAAATTAGCTAATGATTTAGAGAAATGGGTTAAGAATAAGGAAGAACCAGACTACTCGGTAGAGTGGTTAGGATAATATAAATTTAACAAGGAGACGACTAATGAAACAATCTAATATATCAGAAGACGGTAGAGTATATTGCTACATCAGAGTTCCAGAAATTACCAATGGTAAGTATCTGGGCAAATGGAGACTAGCTAGAGCTTATGAGAATGAGTCTGGTTACTATCCCTATGGTAAACAAAACAAAGACGACCCTCTAGAGGTAGATAAGTTTGTCGGAACATCTGACCAAATTACCTCTATTGTTAATCGTTGGAATGATAGAATTGGTGTTACCAAAGAAAGAGCCTTTGAGATAGAGGCATCAACAACATTTTAACAAGGAGACGACTAATGGATAAAGAGACTTTAAAAATTGCTAGAGAGATGATTTCTGATGCTTATAAAGACCTAGTAAAAGCTAACAAGTCTAAGAAGTGGGATGATGTTGTTTACAATGTCGGTTACTTAAATGGACTATGTGTGCTCATCGATAAAGATGAGTTGAACCTATGGATTTATAACAGATTCTTAATTAGAAATAAATGGAGAAAGGAGATGACTAATGCAACAAGTAGCAATCTATAGAAACTTACGAAAGAACTGTTTGTCTATACAATCTAGAGAACCAGAAAACTATGGAAAAATTATCGGTTATTGTAAATCAATATTCCTTAAACGTCCTAAGTTTATTGTGAGGGAAAAGAGTAGACTAAGAGTTCTTAAAGAGGGTAGAAAGAATGTCCATGCTTTTGTCGTTGGTAGATGTCCAGACTTAAAGCTATGGAGTTGGCAAGATAGAGATATCACAATGGGTGGTAACCCTACGACTAAAATATTCTATAACCCCTACAAATATTCAACCTTTGTAGATAAGGATGGCAACCCAGTCTACAAAGCAAGAGCCGTTGTGGTTAATACTAACTATATACAAGCCGATTTAAATTAAGGAGACAATGACGATGTTAACCCATACTATACCAAAACAATTAATATCAACAGGTAATACTAAACTAAACAAGGCGATAGAGTTTGGCTATCTTAACGAGGGTCTTTCCCTATCACCAGGAGATAAGAGTGGCTACGAGATGTGTGCCTATCGCACTGAGGGCTGTTCGAAGTTGTGTCTAGACGTTCAAGGACGAGGAGTAATGACAAGTGTTCAGAAGTCTAGGCACAATAAAACTATGTACTTTATGAACGATAAAGTAAAGTTCATGGAACAACTCAGCGATGAACTGTTGTCAAGGCTACTCTATGCTAAACGAAAAGGTCTACGATATGCATTCAGACCGAATGTGTTCTCAGACCGAGAGGAGTTCTGGAGGTCTGGAATCATGGATGACCACCCACAAATCCAGTTCACAGATTACACTAAGAACCCTTATCGTATGGATAAGTTTCTCAAGTCGCTGCTACCTAAGAACTATTACTTAACGTTCTCAAGGTCAGAGACCAACGATCCAGAGTGTGAAGATATACTTAGCCGAGGAGGTAATGTGGCTGTGGTATTCAAACATTTTCTACCAGAGTATTGGTTTGGTTATCCAGTTATTGACGGGGATGTCCACGACTTGAGATTCCTAGACCCACAAGGTGTTGTTGTTGGTTTGTTAGCTAAAGGTACATCTAAAAAATCAAACAATGCTTTTATTGTTAACCCACTAGATAAGGAGTAAATCTATGATGACAATTAAAAATCCTACCTCTATAAAAAATACTTTAGAGAGAATAGAAACTATGATGAAAGAGATGAATATATCACTTTCAGAGTTAGAAGATAGGGTATCTGATGTTGAACATCAACTGACATCGGATGTTGAGGGTATGTTAGACAATATCCGTGCTTGTATTGGAGATGATATTCAATCTGCCGTATCCGAAATCAACTCGAACATCGACCAACTGAAAGACTAATTGACTTTCACTAGATTAATTATATTATAGTTAGTCTAGTGGGGTAGTGTAAATTTCTTGTATTTCCTTTCCTTACACTATCCCACTAGCCTAACTATTAAGTTGGCATAGTTAGGTGACTTAACCCAAGCCAACAAAAGGAGACAACTATGAGTCAGAAACAAAAAGATATGTTCTTCGAGCAAGAACTTGCCGAGATAGGTAAGGCTATCACGGAGGCAGATGGAGAGGTATTACATGAGATAATGCATAATGTTCTCAAGGATAGAACTCTATCTTTAGTGACAGAAGAAGATGTTGAAGAGATGATACGAGAGTATCTTTATGAACAAGCAATGGATCATGGAGAATGGGGGACAGAGAATGGAATGGATTAAACTCTTTGCCTATTACATCGGTTTTGCTTGGGCAGTAATGTTATTATCAATGTGTGCAATAAGTTAGGAGACAGCTATGCCAATAAGAAAATGGGATAACCTACATGTTGTAACCCACAACGATATGCATATCATATCAGTAGGTTCTAGTCTCTTGGGTAAAGTGACAGAACCATACGAGAACTTACTTCGTATGTTAGGTACACCAAGAGATGACAATACTAAGTGGGTCAGTTGGAGTTTACAATTCAACTCTGACCCTATATCTGTTGTGACTATTACATCATTAGACAAGAACAAGTCTGATGTATTTGACATGTCCAATTGGTCAGTCAATGGTCACGATAAAACTTACTACGACAAGTTCATTACTAAACTTGATCAATTTAAAAAGGAGGCAGTATGACCATTGAAGAACAACTAAACCAAAAGCAAGCCGAGGTTCATTTCTTACAAATGAGACTAAAGAATCAAGTTAGTCTGGTCAATAAGATTAAGGATTGGTTAAACGATGAGGTCAAAGGTAACCTCGAAGTTTTTGAGGCTTATAACAACAATAAAAAGTTTACATCTAATGGAGTTGACGAGATAATTGTCGGACGTTTAGAGTGTGCTGAAGGATTGTTAAACTATATTAACGACAACGAAAAGGAGATGAGTGATGACTAAACAATATAAAATATATAAAAGAACTGTTAACGAAGATGAAGGAGTAACACTAACCTTTGGCACTGAGGAAGATGTCAAGGATTGGAAAAAGGAAGAGCAACAATGGATTGAGGAAGAATTAGATGTTGATCAAGATTCTATTGAAGAATTAGAAATAACATCAACTGACCCAAACATTAGTAAGATACTCGGTGTTATTAATGAACATATAAGGGAGGAAGATGATGACTAAAGAACTGTTCGCCCTATACCTAGTTTTCTCTACACCTACGGGTGTGGAGGAGAGGTTCGTTATGGAACGAGAGAACTGTAAGAACCTACAACCGATCGTTGAACAAGAGTTTAAACGATTGAATATTAACCGAGATGAACACAAACAAACTGGTCACATGTGTATCGGTTGGGAGTATCATCTCATAAGACAAAAGCTACAAGGTAAAGACGTGCCGCCACCACAACCTAGTCCTTGTAGTGTACCAATAGAAAGGAGTGAGTGATGAGAGTTTATGATTTTATTAATCTTTCTAATGTAAAACATTTATTAGAAATAGGTTTTAATGATAGCTGGGACTCTGGCGAATTTAAAGACAGAATAGATATCATTAATATCTTATTAAAAAAGTATGGACTAAAACTAGAAACAACATTCATAGAGACTAAAACAGAGCCAGAGTATAGGTGGTCTGTAAAAATGGAAAGGAGTGAGTGATGAGACAACTTGATTTATTCTATGACAAACTACCACGATATATTATTACCAAACAAAAAGGTAATAATAAACTATGGGTAATATGGGATGATTGGGAACTAAAAGAAACCAATTATGTTTTTATATCAGGTCAAAAAGCTAAGCAATGTTTAGACCAGAACCTAACCCAGGAATATAAATATGTTTGAAGCCTTTATTGTAACGATGTGGTTTGAGGTTGATGGTCATCTGTTTCAAAAGAAACACCATAAGATAACCCGCAACTGTCAGCAAACTGTTGAACAACTACGAGAATCATTTGATAAGCTACCGATTGATTTGGTGGCTATTAAATGTGATACATCTAAAACCTATAGAGAGAGAAAGGAGTATTTAAGTGGCAAAAGGTAATGGTGAAGACATACAAGACGACAAGATTCTTACCGATGTAGAGATGGTCTATGCATTGGCTAAGATAAAACACTTTAAAGATATGGTACAACGACTACCAATCAAAACATTTTCGCAAGAGGATTTTTTTGATGTTGTTGATGCAATCTTTGAAGAAATATTTAACCCACTAACTGATAAGGAGAAACAATAATGAGTGGTTCAGAACTAAGACTAAGCGATCTAAAACGAAACTTAAAACCAATAGTCGATGAACTGTTGGATAGTGTAACTAACAAACCAGAGGACATAGAATATCTAATTGACTATGCACTAAAAGAATTACTCTATCCAAAGAAACGAACGGCTAAGGATAGGATCATACACAACTGGAAATATGCTTTAAAATCGGAGGTCGTTGATCCAGAGGATGTACCTTTTAAAAGTGAATTTAAAAACTCACACACAGTTAAGGTAACCGATGATCGACCTTGCGATACCGAGCCATCGGATAATCTTATTAAGGTAGACTTCAGTCCTGATAAGTAATGAGAGACTGTAAGCGAAGAGGGTGTGACAATCTGGTCACATCCTCAAGGAATAAGTATTGTTCGATGACGTGTAGTGCCATAGTTAATAACACTAAGTTTCCTAAACGAAAACGAAAGAACTATGGTCACTATCGGTGTGCTTACTGTAATAAGAAACACACCAAGAGAAGTAATACTATGAATAAATATTGTGATAATGTATGCCAACAAAACCATCGCAAACATATTCGCAATGAAAAGATAGAACGAGATGAGCATATGGGTAAGGCTGTCGGTAAGAAAAGACAGATCATATCTTATCTTAAGGATACTAACCAATGGTATTGTAACCAGTGCGGGGCGCTGGCAGAAGAGTCGCCGATGGAGTTCCATCATATCGATGGGAACCGGCACAACAATCGTCTGTCAAACTCGATGGTGCTATGCCGCAATTGTCATGGGAGGACACAAAACTTCAAGGCTAAAAATAAAGGATGTGGCCACTATATATAGTTATATATAGTTATCTAGAGATATATATAGTTAATTAGAGACATATATAGTTATAAAGAGATAATTATAGTTATAATTAGACATATATAGAACTAGCATTAGACTAACACTAGACTACTATTAGACTATATATAGTCCCCCTCTGTATATGGGGATAGGCTATCACTGATTTCGAAATCTGACAACCCCTTGACAAAAATAATTAGAGGATGTATTTATAGGGCAAGACCCGCAAAATTATAAGGAGACGACTATGACAGTAAACAATGACCCAAAAAGGTTTATACGACACACCAGTTGTGAACAGTGTGGATCATCGGATGCCAATGCTTTATATGCTGACGGCTCACGATTCTGCTTCTCGTGTCGCACCTACACGGAGCCTCCCAAGGACAAGACCCAACTTGAGGAACTGCTCGGAGATGACACAAAAATTCAAGGCTCGGCGCCACAAATAATACCACTCGGTATTAGTAAACCTATAACTGAAAGAAAGATAAGCCAAAAGACTTGTGAGTTCTTTGGTGTGACCACAACTAACAGTGATAAACCTAATGTATATAAACACCACTACCCATACTATGATAGTGAAGGTAACCACGTTGCAACAAAGCTGAGAAGAGTAGCCGATAAATCATTTAGTGTGGAAGGTAAGACCGGTAAAGCTTTATTGTTTGGTCAACATCTATTTAGTTCTAACAATTTAAAAACAATAACAATATGTGAGGGAGAGATCGATGCCTTGTCTGTATTTGAAATGTTTGCACCGAACTCTTATCCAGTTGTTAGTGTTAGAACTGGTGCCGCTGGAGCCGTCACCGATTGTAAGAAACAATATGAGTTTATAAATAGTTTTGAAAAGATATATCTATGCTTTGATAATGACGAGCCTGGTCGTGAGGCAAGCAGAAGAGTCGCCGAACTATTCCCTCCAAAGAAAGTACACATTGTTAATCTAAATCTTAAAGATGCTAATGATTATCTTATGCAAGATAAACAAAAAGAATTTAAAGATAGATACTATGCTGCACAAACATATACACCAGAGGGTATCATACTCGGTGAAAATACTTGGGATCTTATTGCTAATGAAAAGGTAATCGAATCAATACCTTATCCATGGGAGGGTATGAACAGTATGACTTATGGTATGAGACTTGGTGAGTTATGTACCTATACTGCGGGGTCAGGTATAGGTAAGTCTAGTGTAATGAGAGAACTGGCTTACCACATAATTAAAACAAGTGGACATTCAGTTGGTTGTTTATTCCTAGAAGAATCTATTGAACGAACAACCAAAGGTATTATGTCTGTACATGCAAACAAACCATTACATCTACCATTTTGTGAATCGACTATGGAAGAGAAACGTACAGCATGGGAGGCTACCCTTGGGACAAACAAGATAAGAATGTGGGATCACTTTGGCTCTACTGATATCGATAACATCATATCTAAGGTACAGTATTTAGCTAGTGGACTAGATTGTAAGTTTATTATACTCGATCACTTGACTATGATTGTATCAGCCATGGCTGGTGACAATGAGAGAAGAGCAATCGATAGTATAATGACACGACTCAGAACTCTAGTCCAAGAACAGAACATACATCTGATGTTAGTATCTCATTTAAGTAGACGAGCCAGTTCAGATAGTGGACACGAAGAGGGTGCGATAGTTAGTCTATCACAACTCAGAGGTTCACATGGTATTGCGCAGCTCTCTGACTTTTGTTTCTCGTTAGAAAGAAATGGACAAGCAGAAGACATGCAGAAGAGAAACCAAACTACAGTTCGTATATTAAAGAATAGATTTAGTGGAGAGACTGGTCCGTGTTGTTGGTTACAATGGAACAAAGACACTGGTCGCTTGACTGAAATTGCTAACCCAAAATCAAAAGACAGTGACGACTTCAAGGAGGTGAACGATGGATTCCAAGTTTGATACAGTAGTTCTAGACATAGAGACCGATAGTCTCAATGCTACCAAGATACATTGTATATGTATCCAGGACTATGCTACGGGAGAACAGAAAGACTTTATACAAGAGCAAGGATGCGAAGAGTTTAAAAAATTTCACAACGATGAACGTAAGTATATTATGCATAATGGTATAAGCTTTGATGGCCCAGTATTAGAAAGACTACTAGGTATCACAATACCTTTGGAGAATATTATTGATACACTTCTTATATCACAAATGATTAATGCACATATAGATGGTGGTCATAGTTTAAAATCTTGGGGTAAGAAACTTACACGAGGCGGTAAGCTGGAGTTCAAAGACTTTGATCAATACTCAGAAGAGATGCTGAAGTATTGTCAACAAGATGTACACGTCACTCGTAAACTAATGCAACACCTAGCGCCAAAGATAACGAGGTTTAGTACAGAGAGTGTACGAATGGAACATCGCATCAGAAGAATCATAGACCAACAAGAGAAGAATGGATTCTATTTAAATGTAAACAAGGCACATGATTTGTTAGAAGAGTTGAAGACAAAGTCAGAGGATTTAAAGAAAGACTTACAAACTATATTCCCAACAATATATACACCACGATTTCATAAGACTACTGGTAAACCATTGAAGGATCATGTCGATGAGTTTAACCCTAGCTCTCGTAAACAAGTAGCCGAGAGATTGCAAAAGAAATATAATTGGGTGCCTAAAAAAACTACACCAACAGGACTACCAGTAATTGATGAGAAAGTTTTAAAAGAGTTGGAGTATCCAGAGGCTAAGATGATAGCAGAGTATTTGTTATATGAGAAACGTGTATCGCAAATACAATCATGGTTAAAGAATGTTAAAGATGATAGTCGAGTGCATGGTAAAGTTATTACACTTGGTTGTGTTACATCTCGTATGAGTCACTATGGTCCTAACATGGCACAAGTCCCAGCAAGTTACTCACCTTACGGTAAAGAGTGTCGCTCACTGTGGACCATAGAGAACCCAGACAAGTATTGTTTGGTTGGCTCTGATGCTAGTGGCCTAGAGTTACGATGCTTTGCGCACTATCTACAGAACCCTAAGTTTACTGAACAAGTAGTTGACGGAGATATACATACCTACAACCAAAACATCATAGGTTTAAAAGATAGACCGACGGCAAAGACTTGGGTGTATGCCTTTATCTATGGAGCGGGAGATGCCAAGCTTGGCCAGATAGTCGGCGGCAATACAGAGGCTGGACTCGCTAGTCGTAAACGATTTATAAATAAAGTTAAAGGTATGAAGACACTGACAAACAATCTAATTAATTTATTACAACAACGAAAGCGCAAGTATGGAGAGTACCAATTGGTTGCGCTTGACAAAAGAATTCTACTTGCTCGATCCATTCACTCCAGTTTGAATACACTTATTCAAGGAGCGGGTGCAATTATATGTAAGCAATGGCTACTCAATATAATTGATGAGGTTGACAAGCAGAACGTGGATGCCAAGCCAGTGGCTAACGTCCATGATGAGGTACAGTTTGAAGTCCGTAAGGAACAAGCTGTAGATTTTGGTAACATAACAAAGGAGGCAATGAAACGTGTAGAAAAACAATTTAACCTACGATGTCCACTAGATAGTGAGTATTCAATCGGCACGACTTGGAAAGAAACTCACTAGCTGTTGACACCATTGGCAGTATGGTATACTGTCCAAGTGTTTCTTCGGAGACATTTAATTTTATTAACTTTTATATAAGGAGAAAACCATGTCAAAAATATCTGGCACTGCATACTGGGCGAAAGTCCACCAACCACACTTTGATCAGTACAATGAACAAGGTATCTTTTCCATTGATGTAACAGTGGATGCAAAGACTAAGAAACAACTACAAGATTTGGGTCTTGGTCCTCGTATTAAAAATAAAGGCGATGAGAGAAATGATTTCATTACCATAAAAAGAAAGTACACTCGTAAAGACGGTACAAAGAACCTTGCACCTCGTGTTGTAGATTCTAAAAGAACACCTATTAGTTCTGATATTTTAATTGGTAATGGCTCGTTAGTAAACGTAGCTTTTGACACTTATGATTATAATGTCGGAGGCAACAAAGGTGTCGGTGCATCTTTAACAGCTGTGCAAGTAGTTAAACTAGTTCAGTACAGTCCTTCTGAAAATTTAGATGAGTTCGAGGAAGAGTCTGGATATCAGGCTCCAACGAACGGTGCATCTAAAAATGAGTTGGAAGACGATAAGCTTCCGTTCTAATGTCTAGTAAGAAAAGCATAGATACTCTTGTAAAAGATATTTACAAATTGTTTGATGAGGGTAACGATAGAAAACCTAAGCCACATGATTTAAATAAATTTGCAGAGAGTGTGAAAGATGCTGTTCTTACTTACTTAACAGAAAAACAATCTGGTAGCCGAGGTATTCGTATGTCGAGCCTCGGTAAACCAGATCGTCAACTATGGTATGAGTTATATAAACCAGAATTAAGAGAACATATGCCAGCTCATGCACGAATTAAGTTTTTATATGGGCATATGTTAGAGGCACTATTATTATTACTATCTAAAACGGCAGGTCATTCTGTTACTGATGAACAGAGAACTTTAAAGCTTGACGGAGTAACTGGACATCAAGATGCCGTGATAGATGGGGTTGTTGTTGATGTTAAGTCAGCATCTCAATTTGGTTTTAGAAAATTTAGAAACAACGATATTACACCAGAGACTGATGCCTTTGGGTATCTTCATCAGATTGCTGCATACTCAGCGGCTAATAACAATGACGAGGTAGCCTTTCTTGCTATCGATAAACAAAGCGGGGCACTAGCACTGTGTCGCCCAGATAAATCTGATGTGCCGAATGCACGAGAAAGAATTAAACATTTAAGAAGTGTACTAAAAGATAAGAATAAACCACCACCGAAATGTTATGAAGAGGAGCCAGACGGAACGTCCGGTAATATGAAGTTAAGTGTAGGGTGCTCATACTGTGCATACAAAACTGACTGTTGGTCTGATGCTAACGATGGACAAGGACTACGAAAGTTTATTTACAGTAAAGGACCACGATGGTTAACCAAAGTGGTTACTGAACCTAATGTTTCAGAAGATATTCCATGAGTGTGTTGCGCAAAGAAAAAGGATTTTATAGATCTATCTTTGAAGCTACTGTTTGTGGTAAGCTTAATGAAGATAAAGTTGATTTTGAATATGAAACCTTAGTCATACCTTATGTAGTCCCAGCGATTCGAAAAACATATACCCCAGATATTATATTATCAAACGGTATTATAATAGAACTCAAGGGACAACTTACAAAAGAGGATAGAGCCAAACATCTGCGTATAAAACAACAGAGACCAGACTTGGACATTAGATTTGTATTACAGAATTCTAGAAATAAACTTTACAAAACTAGTAAAACAACTTATGGTGATTGGCTTAGTAACAATAATTTTATATGGGCAGATAGATTTGTACCAGTGGAATGGATAGATGAAAGACCAAAAGAAATTAATACAACAGACATATTCGTTAAACCCAAACCAAACCCGGATTGCTATCGACCCTACACTCGATACGATTACAGAGGTAAATAAAGAGGGCGAGAATGAAAGAGCACTATTCAGAGCCGTCATCTACCAAGCTTTACTTGATGCCAGTAATGAAAATGAAAACGTTTCTAAAGAATCTGTTCAAGTTAGGGAAGATGCTGTACGATGGTTTAGTAAAAGTGTTGGCGTTACTGCTACTTGGTTTGTTGATGTCTGTGATCTTGCTGGCCTTAATTATCAGCAAGTTCGTTCTT
>VTLG01009969.1_pt1 | contig 14844 bp, 5 predicted proteins | sample 4694571 | NCBI WGS metagenome assembly VTLG01 (sample SAMN12604809, study PRJNA352737) | marine metagenome | biome: ENVO:00000447; feature: ENVO:00000209|ENVO:00000569|ENVO:01000036; material: ENVO:00002151; isolation source: viral sequences binned using virsorter ...
CACCGCAACTTTTTCATCTGTCCTAAACCACACATCTGCTTGAAAAGCTCCTGTACCCATTTCAAAATCCGTAACATCTCTACCAGCGAATAGATAATCATCCACCCCATCAAAAAGAATACTTGATGTGTTTCCAATGAATGATTCTTTTGTGGTGTGCTGTGGGCCAGAAATGGTGAACTGCTTTCCTACACCATCTTGCGTTGGATAAGCTGAATAAGTACTATTAGAATAATGCACATTATCAAGATGCAAACCAGACTCATCAACTAAAGAAACGGCACGTGCGTGATTGTTCGCGCTCTGCCCTGAAATGAGTAAGGTTGTCCGTTCATCATCTACGAATCTGTGGGCTGTGGTTGCTCTTTGAGGGAGAACGCCGCTATCATCGCCGTAGTTGCTTCCAAAGTAGAAACGAGGTGGAAGTGCTTGACCTTTGACCGCACGAAACTCATCAAACCATGTATGTTGTCCATTAGTAGAGTTATTAGTACCGCCAAAATCTAATAGCTTACCCTCGCTTTGATTTGTAGTTATTAGATATGCGTGCTTGAATATATTGTCGGGAGTGTTAGTGCCAGAGTCTGCGGTTTCCTGTGTATAATTTGTTACTTGAACTCCATTATGATAGATATTTATTCTACCAACATTCGGGCCAGTCTCACTTCTAACAACAGAAATATGATTCCACCTATAAAAATGGTCGGCACTCGTAACTGCCCATTTTGCAAAATGCGTTTGACCCCCAAGATTCATAATCCAATATTGATTATCAGTATACAATAAAGATATTGGATACCAATCTGTAGTAGTTGAATCATCTGCCATAATATCAGACCCATCAGCCAAGGTACTGGCATCATGACCTATGGCCATCATACCGCCAGTGTCAGCAGTTCCATCATCCGTAGGGTAAACCCAAAAATCTATTGTATAATCTGTACCGCTAGGAAAACTTAAATGAGCACCTGCTGAACTCTGAACTTTGAGATGGCCAGGGTTAGTCGCGGGGCCTCCAGCTGATATAAAAGAAGAATCACCAATATAGTATTTCTCATAATCAGTTACATCACCATATTGTATCATAGTATTTTCATATCCGCTAGAATCTGTAATCCTAGGCGGTGGCCCTGCATAAGCCTTTGGAATCCAAGCACCATTCTTGTACTCACCAAAGTTTTCTGGGCCTAGTGCGTAGCCGTCAATATTATAGATGTCAGTCAGGTGTGATCCGGAGTAAGTGCTGCCGTTAGGATAGAGCCCAATATTTGCTTGTCTACCTTCAGTCATCCATTCAGAATCTGCATTTACCGCTACTGCAGGTGATTCAGTGTGCGGAACTTCCTTTCCATTGATGTAGAAATTGACTTTTTTAAGTACTTGGCTAACTGCAGAATTATAATTTACTACTATATGATACCAAGCTGAGGGATCGACAAAGTTAGCAATGTTCACTGTCGTGGCCATACCTGTATTAGAATCACTTACTGTAGATTGCCAAAATATATTACCACCAGCATTAAATACAAAAAAACCATAAGAATCAGTCCAAGTGCCGGTAGCAGGCGATGATGACATTAGTGGGTCAATCAATGCCGTATTACCCCTTTTCACCCACAAACTTGCTGTCCAACAGTCTTCATTACCTCCACTACCAGTAGTTCGTGTTAGTTTTGATGTTGAGGCTACATCAAACCGCAGACTATTCTCTATCACGCCATTATAGAATTCTTTTCCACCACCGATAAATCCAAGAGGATATGTAAGTATACTCATTCTTTATTACCTATTAATAATTTTGTGAACCTGAAAAGGAACCATACATATTTGTCCCATCAGAGACAAAAGTAAAGACATCAACTTTATTAGCTGTTCCGGTCATCGTTGGTGCTGAACCGCCAGGCCATTTATAACCAGAACCCCAACTAACAGTTTTTACAGCAGCTCCTTGAACTATTCGTAATAGATACACTCCCCCTGCAGCATGATTTGTTGCATCAGAGATTGTAACATTATGCGCTAAGGTGAGTGTAGCTGATTGATTAGACCCAGCATCCCAAGCTACCGTAGCACCTGAAGTCAGTGAAGTTACAGGAAAATACCCAGCTTTAGTGAATTGTAATCCAGTTGCATTTGTAATATTCAAGCCAGCAGATATTGTACCATCAGTAGTTTCTATTGTAGAACTTTTTAATGTTGCCATTCAACTTTACCTTAAAAATTTTGTGACCCAGAGAAAGACCCATACATATATGTTCCATCAGAAACAAAAGTGAAAATATCAACCGCTCCTGCAGTTGAAGTCAATACTGGTGCCGATGCTCCTGGCCATTTATAACCACTTGACCATGCTAATGTTTTTGGAGCCGAAGCTTGTGTTACTCTCATAATATAAACTCCACCCGATGCATGATTTGTTGCATCTGCTATCGTAGCATTATGTCCAAGAGTAAGTGTTGCAACCTGAGCTGTATTTGCATTCCATGAAACTGTTGCTGCAGAAGTCAAAGCTTGGTCATCAAAATATTGTGATGCTGTAAATGCATTTTGTTCTGTAAGAGATGCACCACCTCCACCTGCTGTCAAATCTGATTCCGCAACAGCCACTCCAGTACCAGAAGTTGATCTCCAATAAATTTTTCCATCTGTTTTAGTATAGAGTAATCCTTTTCCATTAGCAGGAGCTGAAGGAGTAGCTTGTTCAACTCCGATTCCAATAGCTCCATCTGCTGTAAGTGCTGCTCCAGTAAGTGGACTAGCAGTATTTGCAGCAATATCTGCAGTGGTTGTGACATTTCCTGTCACCGCAACAGTTGTTCCAGTATATGCACTACTGACAGTTCCACTAATTGTAGTAACTGCCCCAGCCGTAGTGAAGGTGACTCCACCACTTGTTCCATCATAGAGTTTTATTTGAGCCGTAGATGATTCAATTTCAACCATTGCATCAGGAGTTGTCGTTCCAAATCCAGTATTACCACCTGTGAAAATACCTGCATATTTTGTTGCGGCTGTTCCACCAACTACTGATTGAACACCAATAGCAGTTCCAACATTAGTTCCACCACCAGCTCCTGAAGAATTTATGTCAAGTCCTGTTACATTTATTGTTGCTGTTCCAGATGCTGCAGTTTGGTCTAAGTCAATTTGTGCACCATAAACTGAAGCGGCAAGAATGTTTGTATAATTCTTATCAAGGAATATTCCTTTTCTTCCACCATCAGATTGAATATCAAGTGCTGTTGCCTGATATCCATCAACATGATCTTGAATAATAGAAACAACTTTTCTAGGCGATGTATCAGGAGAATTATCATCTACTACCAAAGAAGAACCTGTAGTAATAACATCAGAATCAATTCTAAAAACATTCATTGTAGTTTGTTCAGAATCAATAGTTACAGCTCCAACAATTGGATTATTAGCATCAATAACTAAAGCGACTTCTGTTGAATCTGTAGCCTGTGTAGCTCTTACAGATTCAACAAAGAGATTTGCCCAATGTTGATTTGTACTTCCAAGGTTGAAAGTTACATTAGCCTCTGGTATAAAACTTGAATTAATATCAGCACTGAACGATACTGTATCAGTTGCAGCATCCCCAAGTGTGAGGTTACCATCTGCAGAGATGGCTCCGTTTGCATGGATATTACCATGTACGTTTAGGTTTTGACCAATTGTTGCACTCTTAGCAATACCCACTCCACCCGCAGTAATAAAAGACCCTGTAGTATTAGTTGTAGAATCAGTTGCATTTGTGAGTTTGACAAAATTAGGAGAGCCATCTGTCTGTGTCATGACCAGAAGCTCATTAGTCTTCACTCTCCATTGGTCAAAAGTTTCTGATAATGCTACGTTTGCAGACATTTGTTATAACTCCTTTTTGTGTAGTAACTCTTGGAGAAGAATCTTTATTTCAAGCATTTCTTCCTTAACAGTATTTAGTTCATCTACTTTAGATTTCATTACTTGCCATTCAGACCTTTGTTGCTCAATAATTCTTATACTCTGTCTATGATTTTCTAATGCAATCTTATCTGTATTGAGAAGGGCTTTTGAATGTAAGTCTCTCACAAATGAACGATTTTCCGTTTGAACAGTTTCCATTATGTATCCAGTGCAATAGCTCTCATATCCCTAACTTTTGGAACGACTGCAGCATTATTAGAAGTCAATGCAATCTTCACTGCAAATGTTTTGAATTTATCATATTCCACATTTGCAGAGGTATAACTAATTGATTCATCAGATGTTTGATAAACAAATTCTTTAGTATCTTCTTCGCTGAGTGAATACACACTACTCTCTGTTTCTTGAGACATTAAGACATATCCCTTCTTATCAAAATCTTCAGGATCTTCATCAGCTTTCACTTTATAGTATACATGAATTCCTGTTCCAAGCGGTTTATATGCATTCATTATAACTTTAAGGTCTGAAGAATCAAACCCATCCTCAAGTGTTACCCGTCTTGATATATATTTGGTATTAATATTTCCACCAGAAGAACTATCTTCTCCAGTCACATTTGCAACAGCAACACTGCTACCTTCCCACGGACTAGAAATTGTAATTGTTGGAGTAGTCAAATATCCAGAACCAGTAGACCCTGCAGTTGCAGAACTAGCAGGCCACGGAACCACATTTGCTACATGACCACTGACTCCACCAGTAGCTGCAATAACAGCAAATGTATTTGACCCAGTTTTACCAGAAACAGTCAATGCTTGTGCCGAAGTAGCAGAAACACCTCCATCAGATTGAATATATGTACTATTTGCAAATACCCCAAATGAATTCGCATTAGTTCTAACAGTAATTGAACTTACATTTTTTGTTGGATCATCATCAATATATCTTTGACCTGAAACTATACCAATTGCTGCATCTGTCAATCCAGTCCGTGCTTCAGCTAGGGTTTGAGGTGTATGACCACTAACTGCAGCGCCAGTTACCGGATTTACAATAACCGTTCTTATCCCTTCTCCTATAACGAAATGTGCTGGATTCGTATTATTCACAATATATGCAGAATTTCCAGACGCTAAACACTGTGTACTTGTGGTAGCAATAGTAAGAGTAACCTCAATATGTACATTTACTGTAGCCGTATTTGACCCCAAATCTGGTGAAGAAACTGTAGCAGTATAGGAGCCTGGTGCTGTATTCTGATAACCAGCACCTCTGGATGTTACAGTCACATCATTTGCAGAAATAACTGCATCATCTACATCATTATCAATAGTAATCAAACTAATTCTATCTACATCAATTACTGGTGATACATGAGAATTTGAAGTACTCATGGTACAATTAATCAAGAACATACCATTTGTATTCATGGTCATCATTCTTGTATTTGCAATAGTAATATTCTGATCTGTACTAAATGTTGTATAACCAACAAATGAGTTTGATGTGTTTGCTGAATTATATGTGAAATCAGCCGTTGTGTTACTGAACTGAATAGTAGATGTTGTAGTCTTGAAAGTCTGATAATTAACATTTGCTGTATTCCCATTAGCACCATTAGCATGAGAATTGAATCTAGCATAGTTATTTGCTCCTCCAGTTCCAGTAAAATCACATCTATTAATTTTCATCATTGCAAACTCTTCACCAATTGGTTCCCATGTTCCAGCATTTTGTGGACGGAAAAACGAACCTACAAATGGTTGTTTGGAAATCTTTCTTGAAGTTCCTGTTGCATTCAATCCAAACTTAGCAGTATAGAGTTTGTATTCCGTACTATTTGAAAGTATAGTAATTGCATACTCATCAGGTGTCAAGTATACAGGCGACTCAAACGTAAAGGTTGTTGAAGTCGTTGTATTACTTGTTGCAGCATTAGCAGTAGCTGATGTTTGAACTTTATCTGGATTTAAAGTCACCTCAGAAAATGGAAGTACCAAAGAGCTACTTGGGAATCCATTTACCATTGGCCGTATCTGAACCGTAACTGGAAGATTAACATCCTTACCACTAAACCACAACGTCACATCTTTCAAAAATAGTCCCATTGGATATGTACTTGGATCAACAAATATGGATTGTGCCATTGGATTAATCCAACTTGACTGACTCGTTTGCCTAGATGTTGTATCAGTAACTACTCCTTCATCACCAATAGATTCTCTTCTAAGAATTGGTTCTCTTGTTGAGATTATAAGTTTTTCTCTATTTTGAAGTAGTCCTTTAGACTTGAATAAAGTCTCGGCAACAGTTGTTGTAGTAGCCAATTCATTATTTGCATGGTCTGTAATTCGTACAATTCTATCACCAGCCCTAAATATACCAGCTGGAACATCTATATCACCAGAAATCTCACCTTGATCATTAGTCTGCATTTTAGAAACACTATCTACTAATATTCCTCTAGTGTTAGCCACAATAGTACTAATAGTTCCATTAGCTCCACTTGTCAATCCAGTAACAACATTTGCTGCTAAAAATCCAATTGTAGAATCTGTAACTCTATTATTCTGTAATGTCACCTGTGATGCAGCAGTAGCACTTGTATTTCCATTAATGTCTGTAATGAAAATCGTTGCAACATTACTGACCGTATTAGATGAAATTCTTACAACACCTCTGTTATTAGCAGAGTCTTTAATAATTTCACCATTTTGGAATGCTCCATTTGCACTACCAAGAACCAATTTCTTAGCTGGTTCTGTATTTGCACTCATGTCTGTACTACCAACATAGACATAGACATTTGATAAAGGTTTCATTCCTTGAGCTGCAAAAGATATCCGCTGTGAGCGAACAAATGGAACCACACTCATATCAAGAATCCGATTTCCGACTGTCTTGACTATTGTTTCTACTGGATTATCAGATTGAATTCCAAATTTGCTTTTATTTTGGGAAGAAAGATTGGTGCTTCTAGTCTTGACGAAAGTAGTACCCGTATTAGATACAGCAGCATTTGGTTCTGGATTAATTTGCTTACCTGTCCAATTGACAGACCAATCATCCCATTGTGTACCAAATCCAGTTCTTCCATCACTTGGGCTTAATGTCCAGTTATCATGATGACCCTCCACATTAGTTGTTACTTCTGGTCGCGTAGTTTGGTCAAACCATGTATCAGAAGGTGGAGTTAAATCCAAATTACCAATAAAATTTACAATATTAAATGGATTAATAGCTGTAGTATTACTAGTAAGTGGTTGTTCAATAAATGTTGAACTAGTATATGGAAGTGTAATCAAGTCTCCAGTTTTGGTTGCATTATTACTAGTGGATTCATCAAACTCAAATCTAAAATTATCATAATAGAAAGCTGGACGCAATTGCTTCTTTGAAAAATGTACAGAAGAATTATAATCATCACTTGATACATCACCAATAGAATGGCCAGCAAATGGATCAACCAAAATACCATTTTTGAATCGTGAACCAGTTGTATTAAATAGAGAATCCCTAGACCCATCAGAAGTAATATCCCGGGCTTCGGTTTCCTTTTCAAGAATACTTAAAGAGGTAAAATATTCAAGTCTTTCAATTCTCTTCTCCAACTTACCAATATCTCTCATGGTGAAACGCTTGTTATCAACGTAACGTGTTTCAATATCTGTAAGAGCGAATGTGTACGCAGGAATCTTTAATGTATAAAGAGTCATTGAATCTTCATCATCTGGTGGAGCTACTGGATTAGTATCCGCCTTACCTTTAATGACTTCAAATTGTCTATCCCTTGTAAGAACTAATTTATCAATTCTTGGAAGATAATATGAATAATCAAGTATTGATGTTGTGTCTGAATCTGGATTCTTAATTGTAGTAGAAAGTACAGCATCTATATTTGTTGCTATATCATAAGTCGTTGATGGAGTATTATCCTGTACTAAAGGTCTAAAATCAATAACATCAGTCAACTTATAAGTTTCTCCCGAAACTGGACTAGTATAACTTGGTATATCAGAATATTTGAAATTATTCAATCCACCGTTATAGACTGTTCCAGCTTGAACTATAGTATCGTATGAATTTGCAGAGAAAAATCCAGCAGAGCCTGGATGTGTAAATCTATCATAGACTATTACAATTTGTCCAGTTGGTGCAGGACTCCCCGGCTTTAAAGAAATAGAAGAATGACCATAATAATTATCAGTTTGTCCTGTATCAAGTGTATAAGAAGCAGACAAATTGTTTGCACTTGCTACCATCATGGTATTGCTTACAACAAGTCCTGTATCTCCTGAATCTACAACCTTGACAATATTAAATACATCCGAAACTGGAAGTTCAATTTTTTGATTAACTGTTCTTGATGGTGTTTCTACAAGAAATTGTCCATTTTGAATTTGTACTGTAAGTGTTGCACCAGCTGTATAATTGTTAGTATAATTTGCTGCAGTTATACCCTTTGACCTAGCACTACCAGAAATATTATTACTCTTTGCTGTATATGTTACCGCAACATCAATTGAAGAACCAGTATTGGCTCTAACAGAAGCGACTCCACCAGAAATTGAAATTGGTCTAGATACTCCATCCGTACTACTAAAACTTAAATATTGTCCAGCTGTAGTTTTAACTCCTGTGGAAACTAGCCCGGCAGTTTGACCAACCGTATCAGCTGTAGTTCCAACTAAAATGAAACCCTCTTCAGCTTGAGAAGTGGTCAGTGTACCATCTGGGTAAGTCCAAAAATCTCCATCAGGTAAAGATATATCTAACTTTTTATCACCGTCTAATGTACCAGTTTTTGTTGCCTTGTAAGTAAACTCTACATTAGCCACCATCTTTATCGGTGAATCTGGTAAGGGAAAAATCAAACTGTTGAACTGTGTTTCTTTCAATACTGCATTGGCAGTAGATATTCCATTATACCGTGAAAGTTCATCTACATCTGCAGATGCTTTTCTTGAAGGAGATGTAGAAGTATTTGAATATGCAACCGATTCTAAATCTTTAAGTTGAAACGTAATATCATAAGTAGAACCAAGACCAGCTTCTAATGCTCCAGCACTAGTAGCTGAATAATATGTTCTTTCAGATAAAGCAGTATTACACGTTACAAAAGCTTTGGTAGAGTTCCCTGAATATCCTGTAATAATTCGTGTATCTGTCACATTAGCAACACCATTAGCTGATGTTTGCTGTTCCAGAAGTAGAATACCATTATTTCCACCATGAGTTTGATTGTCTTCCATTTGAATTGTGCTGAGGTCTTCACCAACCACCTTATTCAATTTTGGAGTTGTAATTTTAATGGTAGCACCAACATACGCATCATCAATCTGTGCAAGAAAATTATGATGAGCATTAGCAGAAGTACCGTCAACATCCGTACTACTACCAATTTGAACTACCGTACTCGTACTATTTGAATCAGCTACATTTCCTGTTTTATTATTCGTAGTCCGAACATCATAAAGATAAAGAATATAATCTGAATGAGAATGTGATGTGTTTCCAGTATTACCAGAAGCCGCATAAAAATCCATATCTCTGACACGAGCTGTACCAATCTTTGTTCGTGCTTGTTTCTGTGCGTGGTCAGTTACCGTAGTTCCATTTGGATGAGTAGTAGTAGAACTACTACCTACAGATTGGGACGAAACATTTGCACAATGGAGGTCAATTATTGCATGAGTATTAATATTAAAATGGCCATTTGCATTCTTGACATAAAGTTTATTTCCAAGTGCAGTACTAGTTCCGTATGTATTGACTGTGAGAGTGTCCCTACCTTTGTCTATCGTAACATATTTTGTTCCAAGACTTTCATACTCATATCCCTTTACATAAGCTTTGCCTGGGTCTAATCCAGCAGAAAACTTACTCTCAAACTGAATGGTTTGCTCTGGAGTATTAGCATCAAAGGAAGACGAAACACCAGAGAGAGTAGCTCTAGTTGCAGTAGTTATATCTGAAATTGTCGCCAGTGCTGTAGTATCTCCTGAAAGATATATTACATCACCTTCAGTAAAATCTGTTATAAAATTTGTACCTACACCTGCAACCGCAGAAGTAGATTGAGCATTGATAGTTCTGCCTGTAATACCTTGGTGTGAAGCTAATTGTAGATTAAAAGGTGTGACTGTATAATCACCTGATTCATCATAAGTTCTACGAGCAAGAGTCTTTTCAAGTTCACTATAAACTGGATATTTAGTTTCTTCCAGTTTAGCACCATTACTGACTTTTAATAGTTGATAAAAATTTTCATCAGCAGCATTCTCTACTGGGTCTGTTGCTGTAAATGTTTTAGCACTAAGAGTAAGAGCAATCTTATACCTATTAGCACCTTGAGCAGCATAGTTATAAGCGCCTTGTGCTGGGTCAAGTAATGAAGTATCAGAATCAGCAGTTACCGTACTTTCTGTAACTTGTAACCCAACCCGATATGAAGGAGTCTCACTATATTTTTCAAGTATTAAAGATTCTGCATCCTTAAAAACAAAAAAACCACCAACATAAAATACTCCAGTATTAATACTAACAACCGAACCATTACTTGATGCAGTAGAAATACCAGAAGCTCCAGTTGTACTTACAGTATTTGCTTGAGTAGTTGTTCCTTCAACGGTTATTGTTTCACCATCATCAAATGTATTATTATTCAAATAATGAAACATTAATGTTGGTTGATCACTTGTCGTTGCTGCAGCTATAGCTACTATTTTTCCACGAGCATTAGATGTTGCACCTGTAACAATTCCATTAGCGAAAGAATCAATAGTAAGGTCTGCTCCAGAAAACTGAGTTTCTAGTTTAAGAGATTTTACTTTATTATCATAATTTAATTCACATCCAAGAACAATACTTCCTTCATCGAAAATATGCCGCCCATTCCTTTCAATCTGTTTTTGTAAGATTGTTTGGAGTTGGGTTACTTCTCTTGCTTGAACTGCATATCCAGGCCGAAACAGAACTCTATAAAAACTCTTAGCCTCGTCATAATCGTCATAATACGGATCGACATTAAAATCTGTAGTAAGTGCCATTTATCTTATCCTAAAGCTGAATTAGAATTCTATAATCAGTTTAACATCCTCAATCTGGTCTGAAGCCCGTGTGACAGGAGAACGATTTTCTATGTAAATAATATCACCGGAGAACCGTGTCAAATCTCCACCTGTAACATAACCTGTACCATTTGCTGTAGCAGATGCTCCAGAACCGCCATTGCCAACAGTATTTGCTGCAATAACTTCATCAACTGCAAAGTATCCATAGATACTATTATAACCAGTTACTACGGAATCTCCAGCAGGAATAATATCTGTTAAACGAAGAGTATCACTTCCTGTAAAGTCTACCACTCTTCCAGTACAACCAGAAGTAGCCCCCGTAACCAATTCGTCAGCAGCAAAATTTGTTGAATTCCAAGAGGTCAATACAATTGTGGTTGCCTGGTCTACAACTGAAGCAGTTGCAAATGTACCATCTGCAAGTTTTGGTTGAACAAGTAATCCTACTTTACGAAAGTCATTATTCGTAGTAAAATTATCTGATTCAGAATATTCAAGACGAGCATTCGTAAGAGCATAATATCCACCCAATTCTTTAACTGCATCCGAACCATGTCCACCAGCTGGGCCAACAATCGGAGTCAAAGAAGCAGTAGTAGGATTATAACTATTAGCTTGTGAACCATTTGCAATAACTGTAATTACAGCATTTGAATAATTGTCACCACCAGCAACAATTGTAACAGCATTAATTGCACCAACTGTATTAACAGTTGCTCTTGCATTAGCCGATTGTCCATCACCTGAAATAACCACTTTCGGGCCTATTGCGTAAGAATCACCAGAACTTGGAGCAGTAGCAACTGCACTAAACGTAACTACCTTTGTAGTTGCATTATAGTCAGTAATGGTTCCACCTTGTCCAGAAGAAGTTCCACTAGTGAAATAGATATCATTATTTACCACACAATCGTCAGCTGCAAGAGCATGTAATCCAAGACCAGCACCAGTAATTGTAGCTTGTGTCGTACTTGGAGAACCAGTAAGAGCTCCAGTTTCACCAAGATATTGTAATCCTCTATTGGTCATGTGAACTACTTCAATAGCTCCATTTCCAGAAGCAGCAGTTGCAACCTCAACATCATATTGATTTTGGCCAGGTGAATTATCGTATGTGTTTGCAAGATGACCATTAGACCGTCTTACCGTATCCACTGGTATGTAATTTGGTGTAACAAACTTGAGTGCATCAGCAGCAGAAATTTGATACATAAACTTCCATTTATAACCATCTGTAGTTGAAATAATACTCGTACCAGTTCCAGTTGGTTTAACTGTGGATGTTGTTGCCTCTGTACCAGCAGAGGTTGTTTCAGAATTAGACAAACATTTATATACATTATAATTATCTGTCATAACATAAAAATCTTGACTAAGAAGTGTCGCTGAATTATGTGTATATGCAAAATAACTAGTATTCTCAGTCCAGTTTTTTCTTGGGATAACATGAGAAACATCTGAAGAAGTAATCTTCTTCGCAGCAATCATATCTCGCCAATTTTCGTAATGTGTATTTGCTACAGCATCTGTAGGTGCGGGAGGTGTGTTATCATCACTCCACGCTGTAGGTTTACCAATGAATAGGTAAACATTAGTATTGAGGAGCCCGCCCGAGTCCGTAACAGCGCCGGCCGAAGTAAAGGACACCTCATCAAACGCCTCCACAAATTGTTTAGCGTTGTGAATCCTAAATTTATTAGTAACTAAAGCAGGCATCAGTAAATCCTCCAAATATTGTGAGTTATTGTTCGTTTATATTTAGTCAAGACGGAACCTGTTCTAAATGGTTTACACGAATAGAAGCATCAGTAAATAGATGTACTTCTTGTGATAATTTCATAAAAGTATTATTAGCTATGTACTCAATGCGATATTTCGTAGGTTCAAAATTGAGTAACTTGTGATTATAATGAATATCTTCAAGAGTAACAACTGGGCTTTCCTCAAAGTTGAGATATTCACCATCATCCGTATCATCTTCTAGGATTATATATCGGCCAGTCTCAAGGATCACTGAATCAATACCATCTTCTAACAATAACTGATTTTCCCATTCTAAGAGCAATGCATTTGGATCTTGATTATCAATTTCTCCATCTTCCATGAGAATATTTTCACCAGATTCATAAACTATATTATCGCCATGTATTTCTGACCATTCATGAATATTTGGAAGTGTGGTTCCATCAGTTGTTATTCCATTAATTGTGAATTGATAAGCTCTTCCAATATCATTAGCATCAGAAGTCTCTTCAACCAACAGTTTACCTTCCTGACTCTCTTGTGTGTATCTTCCATATTCAAGTCTATAGTTCTGTGATGTAGATTGCCCATAATTGAATAATATTTTACCACCATCGGCTTCTAGAACTAAGTTTGCATTATCCTTTGTAATTGGATTTTCTGCATCTTCAAGTAAGATACCTCCCAAGTCAACATTAATTCGGTAGTCATCAACTTTTTCTATAACAGTTGCTGTATCTCCATCAGCGAAAATAATCCTTGCATTGTCTATTACTCCGTGTGGCCATTTTTCATCTACCAATTCTACTTCTATGGTAGTATCATGAACTCTTGTGGATTCTGCCGTCAGATTACTACCATCTTCAGCAACAAAATTAACCTCATATTGATTATTGTAATTATCAGCAACAAGATTATCAGTTTCATATCCTATCAATCTGCTATCATCTATGACTATTATTTTACTATTAGCAGAAGTCCTTGCAAAAGAATGTTCGCCCAATAAATAAACAGAATCATTGTTTGTATGATCATTTAATAATCTATCTCCATTTTCTGTAAGAAGAGTTATACCAATTCCAGCTGATGTACCAACTTCAAGTATAATGCTTCCAACATCTCCTTGTGTACCCTCTAGACCAAGCTTCCCGTGGAAATCTTCAATGCTCAATTGTTCTTGAGTGAGGTGCTGAATACCTAATATGCCTTCAGTACCAAGATTATCAGAATTATGATTAAGCTTAAAATAACTACCATCTTCTGCTAAGAACTGGTCTGCTGGCCCTCCACAATAATCTTCCATTAATATGCGATCATCTTCCTCAAGTGAAATTCCTTCTTCTTCAACAATTACATCTAATAAATCGTGTGTTACTAATCTACGCGAAGCTGAATAGTTTTCGGTTATTTCTAGTCTCAAGTTTCCGCCACCTAATACATCTTCCAACTGAAGTGGGAGAAATACTCGATCATTGTCTGCCTCTGATAGTAAGAGGTCACTATCATCAGTATTAGTTTCTAGTGTTACATAGCTTGTAGTTCTGTCAGTATGTTCTGTCTGGAATTCATTTCCTCTTTCACTCTCAAGTTTTTGGCCAGAATATTCTGAAATTAAATATTCATCATCATCTTCAAGGACTATTGGAGCATTAAAAATTTCATCAAAAAATGTATTCGTTCCAGTTATTGTCGCTTCTCGTTTATAATCTTCAGAAATGAAAGATCTTTGTCTAAGCTTGGATGTATCTGCTGCTCTGTCAGATGCTAGTCTTTGATTACTAAGATAGGACTGTTCAAGTAAATAAGTTTCTCCAGCTTCAGTTGCAAGAGTTACTAATTCTTCAGTTGATTCTTCTACATACCTATCTCCATTTTCAGCAAGTAGTTCAAATTCTTCACCCATAGATGCATTGATATTTCCCTCTTCCTTGACCGTATAACTAACTGGACTGTTCGTACCATAAGGTAAATTTACGTCATTTATAACTATAGCAGAAGCTTTAGATACTGCCTCAAGTACGCTATCATAAATAAATCTATTTCCATTTTCAGCTAACCATGTTTGGTCTTCTGTATGTACTGGATTGTCTATTACAATACCAATAGCTTCGGC
>VTLG01011732.1_pt1 | contig 14844 bp, 17 predicted proteins | sample 4694571 | NCBI WGS metagenome assembly VTLG01 (sample SAMN12604809, study PRJNA352737) | marine metagenome | biome: ENVO:00000447; feature: ENVO:00000209|ENVO:00000569|ENVO:01000036; material: ENVO:00002151; isolation source: viral sequences binned using virsorter ...
ATGATTGTAAATAATGAAAGATTTCTTTCAGTTAAAGGTCTTGATTATTTTGATCGTGGTCAGTTCAAGTGGTGGACAAAATGGCTCGATCCAGTTAAAGAAATAAAAAAGGATTTAGACTAAACCTTTTTACGTGGGAAACGTCTAATATAGTGTATAAAGGATAAGTATATGATTAAAGTGACAGATATTCGTCAACTAGATAGTTTTAAACAACCTTTTGATTATGAGTATGGAATCTATAAGAAAGCTTGGCAATTAGAAGAAGGTACAACTTTTAGACATGGTGGTCTATATGATATTGAACGTATAACATTTCCCAGTGAACTATCTGAATTTAGTTCAGTTAATGAGATGTTTCGAGAGTTTTTGGATAGAGGTGGCCAACCAGCAGAATGGCCACTTATTATTGGAAATCATGGTAAAAATCAGCTCAATTATATCCATACTAATAAGTCTGGAATAGCTATTTACAATGGTAAAACTTGTACTCCATGTCGTAGATGGGAAGCTGAAACTCGTCTTCCAGATAAAACCCAATGGTTGGCAAAAGATACATATAATAATACTTTAAAATCTGTAAATCTTCCACAGGTTGAGGGTATTTATGATACTTTGATTCACTTAGTATATATTCATCCTGATAGAAATGGTGATAAGGATTATGCCCAGATTGCCATTGGATTAGAAAAACTCTATATGAAGATTTTTTCTGATACTTTGATTTATAATATAAAGGATAATCCGAATCCATCTAAAGCTAAAAAGTTTGCGTATGACAGAAAAATTAGTTACCTAACAGATCCTAATGATGTTTGGTATCCAGAAGGTCAAAAATGGTTAGAGTACTATAAAGAGAAACATGGCAGAGATTGGACAATAGAAGCCGAAAATATAAATAGGTAGTATGTCATCATATAAGAACTATACGTTAGCAGACGTGAAAGAATCTGCCGAAAGGAAACTTTTCACAGTATTTTCAACCTTCGCAGGTGGTGGTGGAAGCTCTACTGGTTATAAATTAGCTGGTGGAGATGTCCGCGGGGTGTTGGAATTTCAAAAAGTAGGTATTAGAACCTATCTACAAAATTATCCTAAAACCAAATTTTTCTGTAAGGATATTCGTAATATAACAGGTGAACAAGTATTAAGACGGTTAGGAATGGAACCAGAAGAATTGGATATTTTTGATGGTTCACCACCGTGCCCACCTTTTTCGATGTCTGGTTCTAAACGTAAGGGCTGGAACAAAACCAAAACAGTATACGGAAAACAACAAACTAACATAGAAGATCTATCATTTGACATGGCTAGATTAGTTGGAGTAGTTAGACCTAAAGCAATTATTTATGAAAATGTTAAGGGTTTGACTATGGAGTATGCTGCAGATCATTTTAAAAAAATTACGGATGCGTTTGAGGAACATGGTTATCAGACAGTTAGTAGAATCTTAAACTCTAATGATTATGGTGTTCCACAAGGTAGAGAACGGGTATTTATGATTGGTGTTAGGGATGATGTTTTACCACATGGATTGGCATTGAATTGGGCTTTTCCAGATCCATTGGAAGATAAACCTACTATGAGAGATGCAATTTGGGATCTGCAGGATAATAGTGATAATCAAAAAGAACACGAAGAATTATTGGACGCGATGAAGAAACAAAAAAGATGGAAATATTTGAGTGAAATGCCATTAGATGTTGACAAATATGTGGAGATGGGGAGATATGTTTATGATGGAACTATGGAAGAATGGAAAGAAAATGTAAAAAAAGATCCAGAATTTGAGAAGGAAAATCCTTTACATCATTATGTTAATAAAGAAACGGGCGAGGAAAAGTTTACTTCTTTTGATACGTGGGGAAAAGATTCAGATGGTGAAGACTATAAAATAAAGGATTGGAAAAATAACTCTTATGTTAAATATAGTGGGTTTCAAGTAAGGCGGGTTCCTTGGGATAAACCTTCACATACCCTAACAGAGAGAGGTTTACAGATCGGAACTTGTGCACATTTACATCCTGGCGAACATCGTGGATTTACTACGTTGGAAGCTAGAAGATTGATTTCCTTACCTGATGATTACCATTTAGATGGTACTTTAGATGAAAAATTAGCACGTATTGGATTAATGGTTGCTCCATTACAAATGAAACATTTAGCAGAGAATGTTTATAATGAATATTTGAGAGGAAAATAATGTATTATTTGTTGACAGGTACTAATGGGTTAATTGGTGGTCAGTTAAAAAAAGTTGTTGAGAAGGAATATCCTGTTATTCAGGTAAATAAGGATTTTGTAGATGGTAGTTTACCAATTTTTAAGTCTACTAATTCTACAATGTCTTTTAACTTGAGTAATTTGGTTAGGGATTCTTTAGGTGTATATCATAATGGTGCAATGGCGGATACTAGTGATTTTAGTGCTGATGTTATGTATTATAACTACTATTTTACTAAATTATTGGTAGATTCTTGTTATAGGTATAACAAACCTATGGTTTTTGCGTCTACTCAAATGGTTGTAGGTAGAGAAGGGCTAGGGTATCCAGAGAATATATATGGATGGTCGAAAGTTGCATGTGAAGATTATGGGATGTTGAAATCTAAAGATGTTTTTAAGTTTATTGCACTTAGATATACTAATGTATATGGCCCAGGTGAAGAACATAAAGGAAAAACAGCATCATTAGCATATCAAGCTTTTAGGGATAAGAAAATTAGTCTATGGAATGCTCAGAGGGATTTTGTTTATGTCAATGATGTAGTTAATGCAAATATACATGCTATGAATCAGGTATCAGAATCTGGTATATATTGGGTCGGTTCTGGAAAATCGGAAAAGGCTTATAATTTTATTCGTGGTATGGGTGATGATATAGACATAATTATTAGGAAGGATGATCCACCGGCTTGGTTTCAATGGAAAACTTGGGCGAATCCTAGATGGTTTATGTCGGGATGGGAACCTGAGTATGGAATTACAGAAGGAACAGCAGACTACGTAAAATATTTACGGGGGTAGTATGGAAAGAGAACTAATTACAGAACAATTAATGACATTTGAACAATCTAAAGAATTATTAGGAGAGTGGCCAAGTCATGAACATATAGTTCATTGGTTTGATCCACAGGTAGATACGAAATATGTTTTTGAGACTCCTATTGATGAAACTGTTATTGCAGGTATAAAAAAGGGTGTGTATACTGGCGATAAATATAAGGAGATTAAAGAATGTTTACTTAGTATTGATGATACTACGACTATGAGAGCTAATTGTGCAGGCCCTATTGATACTGATGAATTAGATGAACATGGTATTGAATATAAATTACGAACTAAAAATTCTTATTATACTGTTGATGAAAAGGGTAAAACTAGTATGATTGCTCAAGGAAATCCTATTCATTCGGTAATGATGGGCTATAAGAGAGGTAGATTCACAGGAAGAATTGATGAATCTGGTTGGTCAAAGGATAATCCTGAAAAGAATGCGATTTTATGTCAAATACCATTAATCAATGATGTTGCTTATAAGGAAATTTCTCCCGAAAGATATGATTTCCAAAGAAGTTGGGCGGAAGAATATATTGCACCTAATCACAGGATTGAAGGTGGTATTCACACTACACTATCTGCCAATAAGTATAGTAGTGATGGGTCACAGAGAATGTCTTATCACATAGATTCAGGTGATTTAGCTGGTGGATTGACCACTATAGCTACATTTCTGGAAGGTGATGTGAAAACTTATTTTGTATTACCAAGATTCGGAATAGCTATAGCTCGTGGAGATGGTGATGTATTTGTAGGTGACAGTGGTCAAGTTCACGGTGTGATTGATATTGAGGGAGAAGGGATTTCTATGAATGTTGTGTCATATTGTGATACTCGCTTGGCAACAAGAGGTACAGGTAAGCCAGAAAAATTGATTGGGATGTCAAGAGAAGCAGGACCAAATTTGGAGGAACTTTTTGGATGAAATCATATTCGTGGAGTGCTTGGCATGAGTTAAAGGGTAGATCTATAAATCCAGATGGTATAAATGATATAATACTATCTGGAGAAACTTCTATAGAGAAAGTGATGGAACTATTTTACTTAGATCAATTAGGTAGTCGTATTGATAAACATTATGACACTAAGAATGGTCATTGTGAAAGTATAGAAAGACATATGAAAATTAAAACTGTTTGTGTATGAATATATCTGATCTGAGATCTAGTAGAAATGAAGATAATTTTCGGTATTTTAATCAATGGGTAATTGATTTTTTTACCCGTGAAGCATTACGAGATACTGATAGAATAGAGACTTATAGAGTTGATGATCTGTTTGGAAGTGCTATGAGACAAGAAGTTTCATACTGGAATCCAAACAGATCAAAACACGCAGAGGTCTATTGGCTAGAGAATTTTGTATTTCGGCCAGAGGTTTCTATGGTGAATCGTATTTGTAATGCTATGACAGTTAAGTTTGTGGGTAGACCTACGACTACATTATTGGCATGTGATACGTGGGATTATGCTCAAGTGATTGATTTTGAACATTATAAGATAGATCCTAAATATAGAGCGGAAATCAATAACAATGTTGATGAAAATAGATTTGATATAAAGGTATGGGGTACTACTCAGCTCCATACATCATTACAAACATCTGCTAGAAATTATTGTAGAGAAGTTGATAATAGTCAGGAAACTTTTAAATTATCTCATATGATACGTTGGATTAGTCATTTAGACGATAAGGGTATGTCTGATGTAGTTATGAATCAGAATAACCGATTGCGTGATGTGGGTAATTGGTTAGGTGAAATTAGAGGTATAGGCCCTTATTATTCTTATCACCCGCCTTGTAATTTTTCCAGAGATGATGATTTGCCTAATATAGATGAAGATGATGACTATTGTTTGGTGGGGCCTGGTGCTCAACGTGGTTTAGAATATATTTTTCCTGATGTGAAATTTAAGAATAATGATATTATGGAAGAATATATTTTGGCGATTAGGGATCACCAGTATGATTTTTTTGAGTTTAAGAACGATGAATTTGATTTTTATAAATTGAATTTGGAACGTGGTGGCAGACTTACTACTTTTGGTGTTGAAATAACATTGTGTCAGTTTGATGTTTTTATGAATATTAGGGATAATGAAGAAGCCCAAAGGAAAAGAATATTACCTTTAACATTTGATAGTTATTTTGACTATGCGGATGAATTGAGAGAAAAAATTAATCCAGCAAATTTGGAGGGTTTTTTTTAAATGAAAACGATGTTGACTTGCCCGACTCGTCCTATAGTTGAGAGTTCAGGATCTCATAGATCTGCAATGGGAGAAATATATGCAGATATGATTAGGCAGTCGGGTGAGGATGTAGATATTGACTATAACGGTAAAACTGTAGAGTATAGTGAATGTGAGAAAATTTATGTTTATCATGGAACTGATTGGTCTGGTACATTAAACTTGTTTGGTGGAGTTAAGAGTTGTCCTATTGCATTCAATATGAGGAATTTTTCTAAGTTTAAGGGGGAGATAATATCTTTGGGTATTGATTTTCCGAATTATGCACATATGTTGGAACGTAGGATGGATGGTGTAGATGATGTTCAGCAGGAATTTCTTGATGTGGATTTGGGAAATTTATATCAAATGAATGCTCGAGCAAAAACTATTAAGCATCCACATATTACAGATAAATTGGTTGTCGGAGATAGTCATGCTGTTTGTATGTATAGGCCAGGATGGATGGTTGAATCTATTTCATTCAAAACCTTATATGGTGCGTTAGAAATCGGATTATCTAATTTATGTTCTACTGAAGGAATTTCCGATATAGAGTTTTATTTCGGGAATATAGATATTAGACATCATTTGTGTAGGCAAGATTATCCTTTGGTTGCTTGTTTTGAGTTAGTAGATAGGTATGTGGAACAACTTACAGAATTTTCGGATAAAAGTATTTCGGTCTATGAACCTTTACCGATAGAGAGTGAAGATAGGGTATTGCCTAAATCTGGATATTATAAAGGGCAACCTTTTAGTGGATCTTGGAAAGAGAGAAATGATATACGTGATATGTTTATTGATAGGCTTAAAGATAAATTGCCATCGTGGATTGGGTTAAAGGAATGGACTAAAAGATTTAAGAATCCAAAAGGTGAACTTGATTTTAAATATATGGAAGATCGCGGATCTGTTCATTTAGCTAGACATTCCTATCCATATTGGAATGGTGAGCAGAAACCTATGGATTTAGAGGATGTGTTTTAATGCATGTTCTTACATACGAGACTCATCCTGATAAATTTCACGATGGTTTATTAAAGTATACCTGTAATGTGAATAATATACAACTGAAAGTTATAGGGATAGGTGAAAAGTGGATTTCATTAAAACAGAAAACATTGGCTGTTATAGATTATTTGGAAAATGTACCCGAAGACGAAATTGTCATTTGTTGTGATAATAGGGATGTTATTATACCTTCTACAGAAGAAGAAATTGTAGCAAAGTTTACAGAAATGGAAGGTGATTGTTATTTTAGTCCAGAGTTGGGAGGTTTTCCTATTTGGGAATTAGAGAAGCATTTTCCATGGCCAGTCAATAATACATATAGACCAGAAGTAAGGATGTTGAATGCGGGTTCATCTATTGGTTATGCTGGGGCCTTAATTAAAGCTTATAAATATTCTAGTAGGTTTTTTCAAGATGATTTTGATTTATTTGGTTATTTAACATCTGAGTATGATATATCGGAGAAGATTTTACAGCGATGTCAGAATGAATATCCAGCAAGATTTGGGTTGATAGAAGAATGTGATCAATTACATATGCAGTTGACATATTTGGAAACAGATTTTATTTGGTTGGATTATTCGTATGAATTACTTTTTACAAGTTTTATCATTCCGTCAATGATGATGCCTACTGAAGCTTATAGGGAAAAACATTTGCCGGGGTATCCGTATGGAACTTTGTATGATATAAATTTTAATTGGGGGTCAGCTTATAGATCGGTATATAACACATATAATGATACTTATCCGTTGATATATCATTCACCAGGCACTGAGTATACAATAAGTCAATTGAGGAAGGTGGTTCGTGGATAAGTTTATAGAGAGAAATAATAATAAGAATTCGTTTCTTTGTTGGAAAAATTCTGGTGTTAGGTCATTATGTGATATTTTTGATATTTGTGTTCGGTTTAATAAGATTTTAGTTGTTTTTACACCAAAAGTGAAGGAGTACAGCGATGATTTGAAATATATGATTAGAACAGAACCTAGTAAGGTTCGTATATACGAGTGTAGTAGTTTTGGAATGCGTGGAATACTTAGAAAAAAGATAAAGGATTATCAAAAGCAGTTTAGTGATTCTATTGCTATACCAGAGAGCTTATTTTTTAGCAAGGACATTTAGAATAATTTTTTCCTTGACAAACTATGGCCGAATATGGTATAATATAGAGAAGTGAGGATATATGAAATGCAGATCCAAATCCAGATCCACCAGTGGAGTAAATATAAATAAAAAAGAAAGGGAGAAAATAATCATGGCTGAAGTATTAACCTTAGATCAAAATGAATTGACGGAAGCTCAGACTCATATCAATTTAATTCATAAGGCATATCGTAAGTTGGAGTCAGCACAATATGCAGCTCGAGAATTGGAAAATGATTTTCGAGATTTAATTAACATTCACATCCGACAGAAAGGTGGTGATCCAGAATTGCAGTATACTCTAAACACCGATACTGGTGCGTTAGAGGTCGTTACGGAAGAACAGCAACAACAGCAATTGGCGGCGCAAGGAGGAAATCCAAATAACGGTACATTACCAACAGTAATAAGACCATCATCGGAAGAAGTAGACCCAACGGGAAATTTCAAATTCGGTGATGAAACAGACGAAGCATTACAAGATGGGGATTTGAGCGAGGTATAGTAAAAAATGCAAATAACAAGACAGACGATAGATATATTGAAGAATTTTAGTGATATTAATTCTTCAATTTTAGTACAGCCGGGTTCAGAACTTCAGACTATAGCGGCTATGAAGAATATTCTTGCAAAGTCGGAAGTGACTGAAGATTTTGGTACTAAGTTTGCAATTTACGATTTACCAGAATTTTTGAATTTGGTAACATCTCCAGTTTTTGAGGGAGCAGAATTAGTATTTGATTCTGATTCGGTTCGTTTACAGAATGGTAGGTCATTCTCAACGTATTTTTATGCGGATGAAACTACTATAATTGCACCGACCAAAACTTTAGATATGCCTGATCCAGAAATTACTTTTGAGTGGCTAAAAGAGGATTTGGTTACAGTTAAGAATATGGCTGGTATTATTCAAAAGCCTGATCTTGCAGTCGTGAGTGATGGAGAAACTATTTCCATTTGTGTTTTGGATAAAAAAGATTCTACATCTAACGATTTTAAAATGACAGTTGGTGAAGGGAATGGTGTTGAATATACTATGTATTTTAAAATAGAGAATATTAAGGTATTAAGGGGGAATTACACAGTGGAGATCTCCAGTAGGGGGATCAGTCATTTTACTAATAATGATATTCCGTTAGAGTATTGGATAGCTTTAGAACCTGATTCTGTTTATGGGGGATAAGAATGCGTGAAGAATTTCTTTGGGTAGAAAAGTATCGGCCTAAAACTGTTTCTGAGTGTATTTTACCAAGACCACTCAAAAAAACTTTTACCGAGTTTGTTGAAAACAAGGAAATTCCTAATTTGTTATTACATGGAAGTGCGGGCGTTGGTAAAACTACCATCGCCCGTGCACTCTGTGAGGAACTAGGAACTGATTATATAATGATTAATGGTTCAGATGAGAGAAACATAGATACTCTTCGCAATACAATTAAAGGTTTTGCAAGTACTGTTTCCTTTTCTGGTGGCCGAAAGATAGTGATAATAGATGAGGCTGATTATTTAAATCCAACCTCAACACAACCTGCATTGAGAGCTTTCATGGAAGAATTTTCTCAAAATTGTGGATTTATTTTTACTTGTAATTATCCTATGAAAATGATACCTGCATTACATTCTAGGTGTAGTGTTATAGGGTTTACTATTGAGAAAAATCAACAACAGTATATTTGTGGAAATTTTTTAGATCGTGTTCGGGATATATTGAATACTGAAGGAGTTGACTATAATACAGATGTAGTTGCTGAATTGATTATGAAGTTTTTACCAGATTGGCGTCGAGTTTTAAATGAACTTCAGCGTTATTCTTCTGGTGGAAATATTGATGTTGGTATTTTATCTAGGGTAGTTGATGAAAGATTTGATATATTGGTAGATATATTAATGAGGAAAAATATTACCGATATTAGAGAATGGGTAGTAAATAATCTCGATTCAGATCCTTCATCAATTTACAGAAGACTTTATGATAATTTGTATCATAAGATAGAACCTAATTCTGTTCCAGAAGTTATAACTTGTATTGGTGAATTCAGTTATAGATCTGCTTTTGTAGCAGATCAGGAAATAAATTTAGTATGTTGTTTGATAGAACTTATCAATAGGTGTGTGTTTCTATGAGAAGGGATTTATACGGTGATCCTATTCCAGAACCAGAACCAGAGGAGAAAAAGCCTAACTATTTCTATCAATTTTTTAAAGATATTACGTATGGAAAAACTAATATTATGTTAGCTCAGGACATAGAGAATGAATACAAACCGTATAATATGAATAAGAATTTATCTTATTCTACTGAGTGGATTTTTACTGTTAATGATATGAATGGTTTACCGCATTTACCTAATCGTTTACAATACGACTATTTTATAAATAGTATTAGACGAAGAAGTCGTAAGTTAGAATCATGGATAAAACCTGAAAAGTCTGATGATTTAGAAGCAGTTAAGGAATATTATAACTATTCAAATCAGAAAGCTAAAGATTCGATGCTTCTTTTAAGTGATACGGAAATAGAGTATATTAAATCAAAAACGTATAAAGGCGGTAAGGAGAATGATAAATGAGATGGTTGAGGTTCTTCTGAATCAGCCAGACGATTTTTTGAAAGTGAGAGAAACATTATCTAGGATAGGTGTAGCGTCGAGACATGAGCAGAAATTATATCAGTCTTGTCATATACTTCACAAACAAGGTAAGTACTATATAGTACATTTCAAGGAATTGTTTGCTTTAGATGGAAAGCCGACTGATATAACAGAGAACGATTATGCGAGGAGAAATTCTATTGTTAATTTATTAGTGGAATGGGAGTTAATCAGTTTGGTTAATTTCCAAGAGTTAGAACCAGTAGCACCCATGAATCAGATCAAGATCTTACGATTTGATGAAAAGGATGAATGGGAGCTGGTTGTAAAATACAATATAGGTCGAAAGACCTAAACCTTTTGGCGTAGGAAACGTCTAAATATGTATGAGTGGTCGATTAGCGACACTCAAATTTAATTTCTTGCTTATAGGAGAAAAACAATGACAAACTTATTTACAACAATTCAAAGCAAATACGATCCTCATTTTTTAGGATTTGGCCGTGTATTCGATCAACTGATTGATTTTGATAATCAGATTGATAAAAGTCGAGGTAACTATCCACCTTACAACCTGATTCAAGATGGTGATAAATATACCATTGAGTTAGCTGTTGCTGGATTTAGTGAAAATGATATAGAAATCACACACGAACCAGAGAAAAGTAGAATTACAGTGGCAGGATCTATGGGATCTTCTGAGGGTACTTATTTACATCAAGGTATCGCGAATAGAAGCTTCAGTAGGACTTGGACAGTAGCTGATACGGTTGAGGTGTTAGGAGCTAGTCTTGACGGTGGTATTTTGCGAGTTGAGTTAGAGTCTGTTATACCAGAAGAAAAGAAACCCAAAAAGATTGCGATTACTAATCCGCAGTTATTGAACGGGTAAATCTTAAACGGGGGGCTTTAAGCCCCCTTTTCATTTAGGAAAATATGAATAAATTTTATACCAACATTCAACAACTTGGAGATAAGTTGTTTGTTCGTAGTGTTGAGGATGGCGAGAGAATACGAGAAGAAATCCACAACTTTCAACCTACCTTATTTGTTTCTGATAAAAAATCAAAATATAAAACTATAGATGGTAAACCAGTTGGGCCTCTTAAGCCTGGTTCTATCACAGAGTGCAAGGATTTTATAAAACTTTATAAGGACGTGCCAGGATTTGAGTTGTATGGTTCTACGGAATGGGTACAACAATATATCTATGAAACCTTTACGTCTACTGATTACGATATATCAAAAGTTAGAATTTGTACTATTGATATAGAGGTTGAAAGTGAAAACGGGTTTCCAGATGTAGAAAGTGTTAGTGAGAGAATTAATCTTATTTCTATTAAGGATAGTCTGACTAATAGATGTTATGTGTTTGGATTACAACCATATTATTCTGATAGAGATGATATATCTTATATGTTATGTGACAGTGAAGAACATTTATTGAGAAAATTTCAAGAGTTTTTTGTGGAGTTAAAACCTGATATAATAACTGGTTGGAATTGTAAATGGTATGATGTTCCTTATTTAATTCGCAGAATGAGAACTATGTTTGATGATAGATTTATCAATAAATTGTCGCCATGGAATAGAATTAAGGAAAGAACTAAGAGAACTTATAGATTTGCGAAAACACAAGTACAAGAAGAAATCTATTACCATATTAGTGGTATTGCAATTCTTGATAGTTTGGATATGTATAAGAAATTTACCTATGTTAATAGAGAAAGTTATTCTTTGGATTATATAGGTCAGGTAGAAGTCGGTGAATCTAAACTTGATTGGCATGAAATGGGTTATTCCTCACATAAGGATGTGTATTCTAATGATTGGAAAACATGGGTAGAGTATAATATTCAGGATGTAGAGTTAGTAGAGAAGATAAACGAAAAACTTAATTTGTTGGAATTGATATTACAGATGTCTTATGATGCTGGTGTAAATTATGAAGATGTATCATCACCAGTAAGAATGTGGGATTCTATAATCTATAAACATTTGAGAGATAGGAATATAGTTATACCACAGAAAAAGAGTGAGGCAGAAAAAAGAGAGTATGAAGGTGGTCATGTTAAAGATCCACAGGTAGGTTCACATGATTGGGTAGTATCTTTTGATTTGAATAGTCTATATCCACACTTGATAATGCAGTATAATATTTCTCCTGAAACTTTATTGGATACAGAGAAATTGGATTATAAGGTAGAGGACTATCTAAATCAAAAATTTATACCAGAATATAATAATCAGAATGTTACTGCGAATGGATATTATTATAGTACTGAGAAACAGGGTTTTCTTGGTGAACTAATGCAGTGGATGTATGATGACAGAACAAAGTATAAGGAATTAGAACAGAAGGCAAAACAGAATGGGGATGATCATTTAGTTGCTAAATACAATACTATTCAGATGGCTAGAAAAATTGCACTTAATAGTGCTTATGGTGCTTTAGCTAATGAATGGTTTAGGTATTATGATATTAGACTTGCAGAGTCTATTACCAAATCAGGTCAATTGGCTATTCGTTGGATTGAACAGGAATTAAATAGTGAATTGAATAGGATAATGGAAACGGAGGGCAAGGATTATGTGGTTGCTGCTGACACTGACAGTGTGTACTTGGCGTTTGGTGATTTGGTTAATAAGTTTCTTGGGTTAATGACTGATAAGGATAAAATTGTTGATATGTTAGATAGTTTTTGTAAAGATAAGATTCAACCTTTTATAGAGGAATCCTATCAGAGACTTGCTGACTATATGAATGCGTATCAACAGAAAATGATTATGGATCGTGAGGTTATTGCAGATAAGGGAATTTGGACTGCGAAGAAACGATACATACTTAATGTTTATGATAGCGAAGGATATAGGTATGATGAGCCAGACTTGAAAATTATGGGGATAGAGGCTGTTCGTAGTTCTACTCCATCAGTTTGTAGGGATAAAATTAAAGAATCGTTGAAGATAGTTTTGAGAGGAACAGAAGATGAACTTCAGCAATATATTTCGGAGTTCAAAGATGAATTTTTCGAGATGAATCCAGAAGTTGTGGCATTTCCTCGATCAGTTTCTGGATTAGATAAATATAGATGTTCTTCTAGTATCTATCAGAAGGGAACGCCTATCCATACTAAAGGTAGTCTACTTTATAATTATTATGTTAAGGATAAGGGATTAGATAGTAGATATGAGCTGATAAATGAAGGTGATAAAATAAAGTTTACATATTTAAAAACTCCAAATGTGATTAACGATAAAGTTATATCGTTTCCATCACGATTGCCTAATGAATTGGGTTTAGAGAAGTATGTTGATTATGAAACACAATTTGAGAAATGTTATATTGATCCGATTACAACCGTATTGGATACTATTGACTGGAAGCATGAGAAAATCTCTACACTAGAAGATTTTTTCGGAGGTATATAAAATGAGAGTGCATGAGTTGGCAAAAGAGTTTGGTGTAAAGTCTACAGACTTTGTAGATATTATTCAGGGGTTTGGTATAAGTGTAAGTAGTCATTTAAGTGGTTTGGATAATGCTCAAGTATCTGATATTAGACATAAGATGATTATTAAGAAAGAAGCTGAGGTTCCAGATATTAATCCTATGGGTAATATTTCTCAGGCTGACGTTGATAAGGTCACTCAGAGAGAAACAACAGAAGACTTTAATGCTCGTAGGAGAGAAGAAATTGCAGAAGAAAAGAAAAAGATTGCAAATCGAGAAAGGGCAGCACAGGTTATTGAACGAGCAAAAGAGAATAAGAAAGAACAGCATCTAAAGTTAGAACGTGCAGGACTTTGGGGTTGGGTAAAAGGTTTGTTTAGTTAGGAGAAAAAATATATGGATGACTTTTTTTCAGATATAGTTAAAAAACTGGCTGACGAGCATACTACGATCGCTGCGGAGGGAAAATCTTCCGCAGAGTTCAGCGGTACTATTGATACGGGATCATACATATTGAATGCAGCTTTGTCTGGAACGTTGTATGGGGGAGTACCAAATAATAAAATTACGGCTCTGGCTGGGGAGACAGCTACGGGTAAGACGTTTTTTGTATTGGGTGTGATTAGTCAATTTTTGGAAACGAATCCAAATGGGGGAGTTATATATTTCGATACTGAAAGTGCTGTTACTAATGATATGATGAAAATGCGTGGTATTGACGTTAAACGCGTAATTAAGTCTGAACCAGAGAGTATACAGAAATTTAGACATACATCACTTCAGATTTTGGATAACTATTGTGAACAGACAGAAGATGAACGAAGGCCAATGTTGATGGTTTTAGATAGTTTAGGTCAGTTATCTTCCAGTAAGGAGCTAGAGGATACGGCTGAGGGTAAGGAAACTAGAGATATGACCAAGGCTCAGGTTCTTAAGGCTACTTTTCGGGTATTGAATCTGAAGTTGGCCAAGGCAAAGGTGCCGATGATAGTGACTAACCATACATATGACGTAGTTGGAGCCTATTATCCAACAAAGGAAATGTCTGGTGGATCTGGATTAAAGTATTCTGCTTCTACTATCGTGATGTTATCCAAGAAAAAGGAAAAGGATGGTACTGAAGTTGTAGGTAATATCATCAAAGCTAAAATGACTAAGTCACGTTTATCCAGAGAAAATAAAGAAGTTGAAGTATTGTTGACCTATGATAAAGGATTGGATAGGTATTATGGTTTGGTGGACTTGGGTATTTCTGCAGGAGTATTTAAGAAGACTGCAAATAGGATTGAATTACCAGATGGAAAGAAAATTTATGCAAAACAGATTTATGCAGATCCATCAGAAT
>VTLG01001273.1_pt1 | contig 14842 bp, 28 predicted proteins | sample 4694571 | NCBI WGS metagenome assembly VTLG01 (sample SAMN12604809, study PRJNA352737) | marine metagenome | biome: ENVO:00000447; feature: ENVO:00000209|ENVO:00000569|ENVO:01000036; material: ENVO:00002151; isolation source: viral sequences binned using virsorter ...
CATGACGGCTATCATCGATCCTCGTGTTGAGGAGAGCCATCCCGGCTTCATTCGTGTTTTTGAAGACCTTCGACTTGCCCGTGATTACCTGACTTATATCAGGGCAGATTAATGACGAGCACCGCAGGTATCTCCGTCCAGAGGGACGGGAAAGCAACCCTTATTAGACTCAACCTTGATTCTCGAACCGGGAAATATGAGACAAAGGGAGAGTTCTATTTGCGTTTGACCCCAGAGGATCGGCGCTGGCTGCTTGCTGCTTTAACTTAGCAGTCGTAGGTTTTCAGCTATGCTATTCTCAAGTTGTAGCACCCAATAGGTTTGGCGAAACCATTCTTGATGTGATCTATCGCTTCGTCCCTAGTTATTCGACGGTGTGACCTTGCACCTGTTCCCATTCCGCTGTCGTACAGCGCCTCACAGATACGATTTATGGGTGTAGACTTAGCTCTAATCATTTGCCCCTTATCATCACATGATAGTACCTCGTCTGCGTAGTTTAGGAAGTCTCGCCGGTCATCGAAGGCTGTAATTAATCTTATGCCTTGACCGTGAATGTTAGTAGCAATGTAGATCATGCTCACGCCTCTTCGATCATGTCCGCGAAGTGTTCCTCGATGATATCGTTGTCGCCGTTACGCTCCGCGAGGGACAGCGCCTCCTCTCGCGAGACAGTAACGATGCCAGAGCCTCCCGTCTTGCCGTTGCCCGTGTCATGCGCAAACCGGGACATCGGCCCGCCCTCCCCGGCGATGAAATACGCGCCCTTCTTCGTCACATAAAGAGAACTGTCTTCATAAGCGAAATCAGAACGTGAATGGGTACGACTGCCCGCCTCACAAATGAGTGTCGCGGTGTCGGTGTTATAGACCTTGCCGTTAATTACCTGTTTCATTGGATTGCTTCCTTTTTCGCTCTCTCGACATCGAACTCGCTTAACCGCAAGGCGATCTCTTCTGCCATATTAGCGCACTCTTGGGCCCTGTCATCATCTGGCGCATTGATGGCTAATCGTAGAGCCAGAACGAGGGCATCATAATCGTTGTCTGGGGGTTCCATTTCCTCTGTTCCCTCAGCGTTGCATTGCAAGACAATCTTTTTTGTAATTGTGTATGCTATTGAAAAATAAGTAAAACGGATTCAAGCGTTTTGGGCGTATGTTATTGTTTTTATTGGAAACCTCTAAATTGTGGATCTAGGGGTCGTGGGTTCAAATCCCATCAGCCACCCCATTATTTCAATAGGTTAGAAATTAGAACGATTCCAGAAAACGTTGCATTGCAACGGTGCACTGCAACATTGCAACGGTTGCACTGCAACACAGTCAGCTGGATTATCAATGGAATATGTTGCTGTTTAACCATCTGATGAGACCCGCCTTATCGGTCGGAATATCATATTTCTCGATTTCGAATTTCGTTTCGTGCATGATTGGAAAGTCACCAGAGCAATCTGGCTCGTCCGGATTTCCCCTTCGATACTCTGCGCGGGCACGCTTTGCCTTGGCTTCGGATGAGTACCAACGGATTTTGTTATAGTATTCTGGATGGTCAATCGTCAGCTTATAGATTCGCATGATCTGTATTCCATTCAAGCCATATAAAGAAAGTTGGCCTCATCTTCAATTTCATCAAGAGCGTTCCACCAGTCTTGCTCGACGAAAGGCCAAGACAGAGTGATCGGTGTGCAATCGGCATCAGACCCTTCAACGATTGAACCCAGTGTAACGTTGGGCAAATCCTTGAAGGCTACCCATGCGCCGCATTCGGTGTATTTGTAGACATACTTTTCGACACGGGCTCTTACCTCACTCCATTCTTTATCTGGATTGATCCCGTATAAAGAACAAAGGATAATTTTGCACTTCCGAAGCGATTCTTCTAATTCCGCCTTAGCTTCCTCGTCTTGGTAATACCTCTCCCATGCGGCGCTTGGGCATTCAATTGTCATCTAGTGGTTTTCCTTTTCCAAAAGGAAGGGGGAGAAACTGTGTGCAAACAGCCTCTCCCCCTCCTCTGTTAGTTGATTGCCTTAACCGGTAGTGTCTCCCCCCTACATGAAAAAGGGAGATGGGGGCGGGTGTAGCAGGCAATCTTTTATGAGATGACGCTAACAGTCGCCTTCTGGAGTTGCCCCCCGCTACGAAAGTGGTGCCGAGACAGAGGGGGAGGCCCTGTCTCGGCTAGGCGCGTAGGCCGGGGAGCCCCTTTCTGTAAGACGCGCCTAATATTTTAAAGAACTCGCGGCACGCCAGAGAAAATCTGGATGATGGTGCCCGTAAACGTATTCGACCATTTTTGCCGACATCCCCATATACCTACCTATTTCTTCGTATTCGATCCGGTCCATAACCATCCAAGTGGCTGCGGTGTGTCGAAGGATATGTTTCTTCGATTTCAGGTGTGACATGCCGGCACGCCTGTAAGCGGTCCTCATTCCAGTCTTTGTGCTTTTGACGCGCTTACCATTGTGTTCGATTACCCAGTCTGTAGTCCTCACCCTGTATGCCACTTCGAGCAGCGGCTTCAGCTGGTCATTGATAGGTACGATTGTTCTCAGTTTGTTAAGAGACCGATTTTCCTTGTGATCGAAATCGATAACATTTTTTTCGAAATCGACATATTCCCATTCCAGATCACAGATGGCATTGCCGCGTTGACCTGTTAGTAGAGCCATGGCAAAGAATAGCCTTATGTGCGGTGTTTCTATGCAATCTTCTATGTCTCTAGCTTCCAGCCTGGTGAGCCATTCTTGGCGAGGAGCGGAATGAGTTACAGGAATCTTAAACTCCTGCTTTTTTGTGTTTCTATTTCGTGCTGACCAATAAATTGCCGCACGCAAGTTAGCGAGTTCACGCCGAATACTGGACTTCGCGTATCCCGCCCTCTGGCTTACATACCGATTGACCACTGTGTCGTTTATTTGACCCGGCAGCAGGTTCCCCATGTATTTTTTGATAGGAAGCAGGGCGTATCGGATCTGGTCCGGGTGTTTAACTTCCGGACCATGTGTTGTTAGATAATCATCGCATATGGAAGCGATAGTTACTTCACCAGATGAGGTTTGTTCCCTGGCTGTGACGAACTGGTCAAGCCTTCGTTCCGCGACCACTTTGTTTTTAGTCCTGAGACTATGGGATCGTGTATTTTGGTCGGCTCCCGTCCATCTGGCTTCGTAGTAACCGGATCGGTTTCTTTTGAGGCGATAGTGCATTTCTCTTCGTATTCCCTCAGATGCGTTTTTGTCAGGCGTATTGCCCCACCGAAACGGTAGTGGGGCAGTAGACCCGCTTTTAACCAGTTATAAACTGCTGCAGGAGTGACGTTGTAAATCTTAGCAACGTCGCGAACTGTCATGCACTTTTCGTCAGTCATTTTTTCCCTGTGTATTGCCAGACCCTAACAAAACGAGAGTGTGCGCTTTTGCGCTTATTTTTGACCCACTGTCCGGAAAACTTCCATTCATCAGACCGGAAGATCGACCCAGCCGCGTTTCCTAAGTTGGGCATTCCTCGCTTTTCCATCTGTTCTAAAACTAGACCAGCATGGCATAAGTTTTGGGGGATACGCTCTGCGATCTCTACTGCTACAGACCGCGCCATCTGCAAGACGTTTGCTTTGTTGGCAGCGGCAGTAGCCATGCCATCCTCTTTGAGAATGTCACCGACGTCTTTGATGTTAGTCATTTTATTTTCCAGACCCTTTGACCAGCGACAACAAGAGATGTCTTTTTCGAGCAGAGTTGTTTTATTGTTCTCCTGGCGGCAGATCCAGTCGTTATGTTGTTTAAGCAATTATAAAGATTAGTTGCCTTTTTCTTGCAATCTTCTCCGTGCTCTTTAACTGAGAAGAACACTGAATCGCCAACTTCCATTTCTTTAGCTATTGCGTTCACCAAAGAGGAGGATGCATTAAAGCGGGGGAGAGGTACGTCTTTTTCGATTTTCATTTGATTTCTTCCTTGTTGAGAAGGCGGACGGTCGAATGAGGCAAATTGGAATGGATTACGCCATCAATCCTGACATCGAACCTGCGGGGGTCACTGAATGATTTGCCGATGACATGGCCGGTGCCAATAAACCCACGGTTATCGGCAACTTCGACCACATCGGCTAAGCGAGGAGACCTCAATTGGGTCCCCAATCGTCCAAGACATCCGCAAAGGGATCGTCAGAGGCGCTTGATTTAGGGGAAGGATCGATCTTCATGCCATCCGTGATGCTCTTGCTGTCGAGCAGCTCAAAGCTGGAGCCAGACCCGGCGACCCTGATCTCGGTTGTGTAGCGGTCTTGGCCTTGCTGGTCAGTCCACTTTCGGGTCTGAACCTTGCCCTCGACGTAGACCTTCGATCCCTTTCGAACATAGGGTTCGATGAAATTGTCGATGATCTTTGAGGCACCATTCTGATTGACGACAACGTTGTGCCATTCGGTGCGCTCCTGCATCTCGCCGGAAGTGCGATCCTTCCATCGCTCCGAGGTTGCGACAGAGAGATTTGCGACCTTCCCGCCGCTCGGGAACTCATGAATTTTGGGGGCCTGGCCCACGTTTCCGATGAGCATGACCTTGTTGATTGAACCAGCCATTACGACGCTGCTCCTTCCTTCAGTTTTTCCATTTGGGCTTGTAGTGTCTGCTTGATGCGGTTGCCCTGTGCGGGGCTGTCCGCATTAATCATTTTGAATTCTGGTGTGATGTTCTCTTTCATCTTTTTGAGATCATCGACCGTCTTTGTTTTCTTGATGTTTTTGATGATGATCGTTGCCTTGCCGGCACACGCATTGTCGGTTTTTTGCTTAAATTCATTCGCCACATTCTCGACATATTTGACGTCATCAAATTTGCCGAGGAAGACATCGGCGTTGAAGCCGAGATAGCTGAGACACTTGGTCAGTCCGTCCGTTGTGGCTTTCTTCATGCAATCTACGTCAGGCCGATCACTGTTGTTGCCGACGTACATGCTGGCTTGCCCCCACTGCTGCACACCGGGCTTCTCCTCTGTGGAGTGCCACAGGCCGATCAGTTGAGCGACGTGCCCTGTAGGCAAGTACTCCACGCGCAGTATTTCCCAGCCCCAGGCGATCCCGGCAGGGCCGAATGCTTCGGTAGCCGATTGAATTTGTGAGTGCGGGTCGATGGCCGTGAAGCCACCGCGCATATTGACGTGCTTGGTGTAATCAGGATTTGTTTTGGAGACCCGATTCCATAACTCCATGTTGTTGTTGGTTGCTTTAGGCATTTTATTTCCCTTCCTTGATCCTCAAGCTTCCGTTCTTCGGCGAACGGGTAATTATGATTCCATTACCGCTGGCTTCCGCGGCGTCATCCGGCACAAGCTTCTTCAAGTCTTTTTTGGCAGTTTCGAAAATCTTGTGAGAATCTTTGTTTTCAAAATAGGCAAGCGCGGCTTCTTCCCACTCGACCTTTCGGTTGCCCTGATCCATTGCAACTTTACGCAGCTTTAAGATTGGCTCGGATTTTATTGTTTTTTTTTCTTCTTCCCAGTCGTCGTTATCTGGGTGCGTCTTACTTTCAACATGCCACCAGAAGCTTTTCGCCATATCGATATATTCGGAAACCCAAGTCGGGTCATATTCGATTGGAATTTCGACAGGGGCCTGGTTGCCAAAGATTACCGATAAGCTGAATCGGTAAATGCCGCACACCAGCATGTTATGCTGCGCTTGTGGGTAGTAAGTCTCTTCAAGCTTTGCTTCATCCCACCGATCGGCCCACCGAGGCCCGGTGTGTTTCGCATCGATCACAACTTGATTGCCGTTTTTCAAAACAATCGCGTCTGGCAGGCAGCCAAGGAAGTTGTGTTCGGAGTGTCGTCGATGATCGCCGGCGTATTCAACAAGTTCGTATCCATTGGTTTTTGTAAACCAATCGACGTTGAACTCTTCGGTGACGTTACCCAGCTGAACGTTAAACTTGTCGTCAAGATTTTCCCTGATGCCGAGAACTTTATCCTCGTAAAGTGTTGTCCAATCACCAGAAATTATTTTTTTAGCGTCAGAGCCGCCGATGTAAGTGGATCTGTTTTTAATCTGTTCAGCTGTGAGAGCCATCAAGCTTTTCCTTTATTTTTGCAGTAACGCTTCCGATTGGGCGGGCACCCCTTGCCGAACGCGGAGGGGGTTCCGACCAGGCGGAAGCGTTGATTCTTTCTTGCCACCAGAGTTTATTTCTCACGCGATCGTCGTATTCTTCTTTAATCTCTTCAATGAAATCTGCGACTTTGGGAAATGATGGATATTTCCATTTTTTGATGACGGCTTCGCAGGCGTGATTAAGTAAATCTGGAGGGTAGGATGAGAGCAATCTGATGTAGCCTTGGCGCACCTCTTTTGGCGGTAGCTTGGATTGCAGCATAGCGGCCACTGTGGCGAGTTTCTGCGCCACTTCGGCATCCGCGGTAGGCTCAAGCAGAGATGCGGCCTCCTGGGCCTTTAAAACGGCCCTATGGGCCGCTTCAGTGCGTAAGCGGACTGCATTCGAGGGCGTCGGCCCATGCTTCGCCGTATTCTCGGGTTGTTTTAGCTGTTTTTGCATTCGATTTTTTCTCGCGTCTTACCCATGCCTTCCAGGCAGACTTCCAGTTCTTGTAGCGATAGCCCTTGGCTTCGCATTGGAGGACAAAATGCTGGTGAAATTCTTCAGCGTTCAGATCGGGCCTCTCCTTTTTGAGATAGGCAATCAGATCGTCTGTCAGCCGAAAGTCCGCTGGGATTGTTGTGAGAGAGCGTCTCTCTCTCTTGTGTTTATGTTCATTGGTATTGTTCTGTTTAGCCGGCTGAACGGTTCCGTTTAGTATACTGAACGGTTGTTTAGTGGGCTGAACGGTTAGCAGAAGCCGGAAGCCGTACTTCTGGCAGCCTCTTTGCTCAATTTTGATGATCTGAGACGATTCCAGCGACTTGATGTTAGTCGAAACCCAGCCCTTCGTCCGGTTAAGCTTCCCTGCCAGCGTTTCGTAGCTGGGATAGCAATAACCGTCTTTATCTGCGTAGAGGCTGAGAGCCACATATAAAGAAATTTGGGCTGGGCTTAAATCGCCAGCAAATAACTCTTCCGGTATTATTCCAAACTTCCCCATGACTACTTCCACTTCTTTGCGCGGTGGAAGATGTCATAGGCCGCAACATAGGCTTTTCTGACCTCTATTCTTTCAATAGGACGTGGGGGAAATTTGATCTCATACCCGTGATCTTTTTTTATAAGATCACCGATGAGCCTCCAGAGACGATTGCCTGATTTTTTAGGTCTTTTCTGATCAGCATCGTCGATGCCAATGCTCGTGGCGTGTTCAAAAATTAATTTATAACGCGCCAAATCAACTGACGTAATTTTGCTCAACCTCTGCCTTCCCTTTCAACGTGAGCGAAGAAAAAGAATAGCATATGTTTTTTTAAATTACGTCGTTATGCACACCCCAAATTGAGGAGCTACTTACTCAAATTGAGGAGCTACTTACTCAAATTGGGTAATTTGCCCTCAAAAAATGAGAGCTGATTCCCACTATTCGTCTTCTGAACCCGTGTACCGGCCAGCGGCAATTGCTTCGATGATCGTCAACGGCGTATCAAGCGGGTGGTCGTCTTGGCGTGGGTAGCGGTTTTGTTGAATGAGAGTTTCCGCCTGATTTACCGCTAATACCATGCGCGCCCACTCCACCATGTCGGGGTGCCGCACGCCAAGATTGGCGCGGTCAAACAATTCCTCAGCGTATTCGGGCGTGATCGAAAAACCTTCGTCACACTTTTTTAAGAGACCTAATTCGACGCCCATAGCGACACAGCGCCTCACCGTTTCTCGTTTTGCGATGTCTTCGCAGGCGACGGCAAACCGCGACATTGTAGCTGACGAGTGATCAATGAGCACGTTTTGGATGCGATGGACAATCAGACGATTTGTCGCCGACGCGGCGTGCCATTTTTCGACTTTCGGCGCTGCGCCGTCGCCGATGTTGCCCCAGACCAAGGCTGCGCGAGTAGCCGCCGAAACCAGATATCGGCGCTGCGACCACAAAAAAGTGTGCGTCGTTGGCGACAATTCCAGCCCACGCTTGCGGTAAAATTCGCCGCGCTTTTTGAAAGCATTGGCGATATAGCGGATGTGATCCTTCAGATTTTTGTATCTGATCATCTCTCTCTCTCTCTCAATTTTTAAACGTTATGTTATAACGTTACATTTAATTTTTTTGATTTTTAAGGTCGAGAATGAAGTCGTCAAGTCGAAGAACAATTAAAGGATTCGCCCGATCTTCAACAAGTATTAGGCCGTAATTCTCGCCTAACCATTTTTTGATCGTAGAAAAACCGGCTCCGTTTTTCCTGGCCTTAACTTCGTAAGACTTGCCTTCTATTTCCAAATCGCCGACGGTTGGAATGCCGAGAGCGGGCAGAAAACCAACTCTCTCTCCCTCAAGACCTTGATCTTTGAAGGTGGCTAGAATTTTCCTTTCAACTCGCGCACCCTTGTCCCTTTGGCTTTTGCCCATTGGTGTCCTCCAAGATCAGCTGTGCGCCAAGTGCTTCTGCCCAGCAATGAAGATTAAATCCGGTTGGGTTGCGGTGTCCGTTTTCCCATTTCGCGATTACGTTATCCGCAACACCAACACGGTCGTTCAATGCTTGTTGGCTGATGCCTTTCTTGATCCGCAGTGCTTTAAACTGCTGAATCAATTTTTCATTGAAAAGTGCAGTCAAAGTTAGGTCCGATAAGTCGCCATGTATTCTGCCAATTTTAGAGCTGTTTTGTGCGAAGGGCTAGTCTTACCACCCTTCCACCGATATAGAGTTGTTTCAGCAATTCCGGCGTCATAGCAGGCTTCTTTAAGATTCCAGCCTGTTTCTTCTGCAATTTTTTCAAGTTGTTCAAGATAACTTTCGATCATCTTAATTTAACAACTTTGGGCGGAAGGTCTTCCTCCAGTAACATTTTCCAGGCGTCTGTGAAGGAATATCCGAGTTTCTGAATTTCTCTTGCTGCCGTATCAGTAGAGATACGATTTTCTGCAAGATGAGTTTTTATGCAATCCAAGTGCTGGTGATGCTTATCGGCTTTTTCGTAGGACATTCGGTAGCCAATCTTTTCCTTTTCCATCTGCGAAGGCTTTGACAACATAGGCTAATTCTTCACCCTTTGTCTTGAAATCGGGCGCTTTTGCACAGATTTCTGCCTTAATTTTTCGAAGCACATGGGTTGGGTACTTTGACAGAAATTCTTCGTCGGGTGTCCAGACTGACCGGAGATTCCATTTGCGGTCTTTAGCAATCGTCAAAACATCGGCGTCAAAATTATCTCTGTCTTGCTCCCAGCCCATACCAGCGATAAATGATTTTTCGCAATTTTCCTTGTTCTTGGAATCGCTCATAGGTCGCTTCATTGCCCAAAACTTGATTGCGTCGTCTACATTGGCAAATTTGTTCCAGGCATTAGATGCTACCTGGCGAAGCATTGTGTTTTGCTTTTTCGTTTCTGTTGGCTTGCTGTCTTCTTTTTTGTCTTTTATTTCTCTTTTAGAGACAGTCTTTACCGTCCAGCCTATTTCTTCCTGCACGCGACAGTGTGGCCCCATCAGGATCAGTACACCGAATTTCTTCTTTTCTTTAGCTGACATATCTTGTCCGACATATTTACATTCTTCGTAGTCCCAGACCTGTGAGCTGTATGATCTTTCGTACTTGATGCCATCGATTGTATAGATGTGGTTGTAAAAGTCGTTGACCTTCACCGAATAAGCAAAAGCATATTCCTTTCGTAAAGCTGTTAGCCGTTGCTCAACATGCTCGTCGGTCAAGGAGATGCATTCTGCGATATCAGTCAGGAATACATCGTCGCCAAATAAATCTTCAGTTTTAGGGCCCTTGTACTTCTTCAAGTTGAAGGCAACGTTCTTCGAACTGATGCTATCTGCAGTGATGGTCTTACGGATACCCCAGCTGTCCGTTACACCTGATTTCAAAAGCTCAGCTTGTTCTTGTGCCGGCAAAAGCGTGTAAGCCATGCAAGCGTCTAGATTGATTTCATCCTTACGATAGGCTTTCCGCACCTTTGGGTGTAACGACCCAAGCTTTAGACGCTGGGTGACCCATTTTTCGGTGGTTGCAAACCGGCAGGCGATCTCTTTGATCGACAGACCATTGTCTGCCATTTTTTGGAACGCTTCGTATTCGTCCATCGGGTGCATGCGCACTCGAACCATGTTTTCCGATATCGCCATCTCCCGTGCTTCGTTGTCGTCTACATCGATGACCTGGCAATCGATTGATTGAAGCTTGAGGGATTTTGCAGCTGCGACACGCCTGTTCCCGTAAACAATTTGGTAGTGTCCATTTACCTTGCGGACAGCTGGTGCCTCAAGAATGCCATAAGCCTTGATGCTCGCCACCAAATCTTTGTAAGACCCGTTTGTTGTGCGCGGGTTGATGTCGTTGCATGTTTTGATCTTTTGAGGATCTAAGCTCATCATGGTGGTCATTATGCTGCCTCCTCAATCTGTTCTTCTTCGGCAGCCTGGTTTTCATTTTCAAAAAATTCTTTGACCTTATCGCTGTTTTCGAAGACGTAACGCATGTCCATTTCGACAATGGAAACGGTTAAGGTAGAATGATTGCAGTGATACATGGCGTTGTGGCCTGTTCTTGGGTCAGTGTCATAGGTGGTATCAACCATCGTCGATTCACTGACCATCTTTCCTGCCATTTCCCAATTTTCGGTTGTGTAAGGGACCAGCATAGTGCTGTAAAATCCCAGCTTAATTTTGATGTAAGTAGCCATTAGGCTGCTTCCTCTCTGTGTTGTTGCTGTTCAAGCAATAGCTCGACAGCGGTTTGTGCCGCTGCTGCGGCTTTGAAGATCGCTCGGTCATCTTCTTTCAAGTGAGCGATGTAATGTTGTAGGTAGTGGGCGTGAACCATTCCGCCTGGAATGCCGAACCTCGCTCCTAGAAACGCTGCGCCTAGTTCCGCTATCAGTTCTTCTTTAGCGTAATAGGTTTTGTCTATCTTGGGCGGGAAGCGATCCAGTCGACTCTTGTGTCCGGTCGAATGTGTAAGCTCGTGGAATAAAGTGAGAAGATAGGTGTTGTGATCCGTGAAATCGTTTTCGTGGACCATGTAAATGTTATCTTTTGTGGTGTCGTAATAGCACCGCCCATTCTGTGAGACGAAAACAGGAACCGGATGGTTGTCTAGCAGATTGTTAATCTCTGTTTCTGGCAGAGGCTTGTGATTTGCTTCCCGAGGTTCTATCGGGAGGTTGTCGAATTGATCGAGATTAAAGAGTGTTCCCACACGCTTGAGATACGAGCGCCTGAGATTATCTCCCTCTTCGTAATCGCCAGTTTTCTGGCTGCGGTATAAATCTTCCGATCCGGTTACTATTTTCCATTCGCTAGGAATCCAGCCATCTCCTGCCTTAAAGACCGCTGTGCCTTTTTGCCCTGTATCTGAATCTCCACGATCCGGAGCATTAGCCGGCAGCACCTTTAATTTTGCGCCAATGTTTCTCGCCTGGCGCAATGTCATCCATCCCATGCTTTGATAACCCTTATTCATCTGGGTTACCCAAAGATTGATGATGTTGATTCCGCGGTACATTTCATCGGTTGTGAAATTGAACGGTAAGTGATGGACATCACTCTCCCAGCCTTGGCCGGTAAAAAAGGTGCCGTCTTCCATCAACTTTATGATAGAATCCGTAACGCCGGAGTAGTCCACTTTGGATGAAGAAGGCATTCTCGTTTCCTCTCTCGAACTATGAGGGGTTTGCGTGATCCCTGAGATTGGGACGCTCAAACCCCTCCTTTTTTTATTTGTAAGTGAAGGGGATTGAGATCGGTCCCATTTCAGCTTTGAAATTGAGCCAATCGTTATAACTGATGTGCAAGGGAGTTAGGTTTTCACCGCAAATCCCGCACACCAGCATGTCGTGGGCACATTTAGTTCGTATGCCCATTAGCACAACTGAGTCTTCTTTCAGGGCAATTTGAGTGACAAGCATTTTGTGTCCTCCAGGTGAAAGGTGAAAGAGACAGGAATCGAACCTGTCGTTAAGACCTGTGACAGCCTTTGACATCTGGTCACACAGACATCATTCACTCGCCAGATCTTCCGTATTGATCTCTAAGAAGTTCGAATCCCAGATTGCTGCAACAACTTGGAATTCGTATTCGAACCAGTAGGTCATGCTGGTGATTGGGTTTTTGCACTGATCTAGTGGTGTGACATAAAAGCCACACCCACCAGCGGGCTCTATCGAGAAGGTGACGCCGTTCGCGTTGGTTCTGGTGGTGCTATGCGAAAATGGCAAAGACATAGAGCAGTAAAATCATAAACCAGAAGAAAACAGCGGCTTCAAAGCATCGCTGAAGTCTGTTCCTGCTTGTCCACCAATTTGGCTTTGTCTCTTTCATTTCTTCCCATTGAGTTGGTTCCGGAATCGGGCGGTCCTTGCTTCGGGGGCGGGCCGGCCGATTGCGGAGCCAATCTCTAAATAATTCGAGTGTAATCATTTGAATTATTGGGGATATAAGTCGAAACAACATGGTCTATGCTTTCATTGTCTTATATTCGATTTCACTGTCGTAAGAACACTTTGGACAGGCATCTATACCGCCAATAATCTCCGTGTCTTCGACCTCCATGATTTGGCCGCATTCGTTGCGTTCCAGACGTATCACGGTCACTTCTTTTTCGGGGTTCTTGATTGAGCCAGTCCCGTTGCATATCGGACAGGTCATAACCCTCTGTCCTTTAATGTCTTCTGGACTTGCTCCTCTAACACCTTTGCGTAATCGATCTCGTCGAAGATGTTTTGGTGAGGTTTGGGTGTGGAGCGTCCCACGATTGGATTCAACACAGGAGGGAGTAGACTAGCGTCAAATTCCTTGATCGAGGTACTTGGAGTTTCTACCTTTTTCTTTCTCTCTTTTTCTTTTTCAAAAGCCTGTTCCAGCGCCAAAGCTAGAGATTCCATTACGCCTCTTCCTTCTTCCACCCACGCCAGGTGAGCCTGTCTGCACCTACTTTCAGCTTCATAAAGAATAGCACGACACTGATGATGGCACCTGCTATCAGTCCGATCATAATGCCTGTAAAAGTGCCGGCCATGACGACGCAAAGCAGGGCAGTAAGTGCAATGTCGATCTGCCAGTCAAAGGCGAGTATCTTCCTTGGTGTTCCGATTTTGAAGAGCAAGAAGAGCAATCCCAGTGCTGCAATCAAGCCCATGACGAAGATTTCCAGTAACATGATGAACTCCCTAGTTAAGTGATAAAAAAGTGAGAGAGACACTCACGGTGCCTCTCTTTATGGCTGTTACCCCGTCTTCTTTTTGAGGTCGAGCTGTTTCGCCCAGTAGCTGTTGGTCGTGTTCTGGGATTTGCCAGTGTTCCTCTTGGACGTGTAGGGCTGCCAATCGCTGCCGGTGATTTCCCGGTACTTGGCCTTATTAATGTCGAGAAGGCTCTGGAATTCGGCCTGCTGCTCTTCGGAGCGTTTGCTATACCTTTCCAGTTCGTTGAGGCGTGCATTGCCGATCTCGGTGGACTCTTCGCCCTTTTCGAAGATTTCCCGTGCCTCTGCACCATTATCAGAGACGTTTTTCTCCATTGAATTTAATCCTTGCCAGGCGCTCTGGCAGAGAGCTTTGACGATCCAACCTTGCACGTAGGCGCTCGTCGAAGCGGAGAAGTCGATGGTATTTTTCATGGCTTTAACTCCCAGTTGATTGAACGATGACTCCCGCTGCTGAGCGACTTGCGGATTTGCCACTGCTTTATTGGGGGGACCAACCAAGCTTTCCCCAGCCAACGGCTGGCTGGAAAGCTTAGGTATGGGGGAACCGATAAAGTAGTTGCAAACCCTTGGCGGTTCTCAGCCCGACCTGCCTGCAAGGCAGCTGGAGGGCATGGAATCAACCGTCCGCTAGTCGGTCAGTACGGGTCAGAGTCAGCGATCAAGCAACAGGGAGGGAAAGAAATGGGAAATCCGAGACGCCGACGTGAAGACGTGCGACGTAGTAAGGGCTGGGTCCAAAGAAGCTCTCTGCCAGAGTGCCCTCTTTTCTATTATCTACTGGATACCAAATCTCTAATTATGAAGAGCAATCTATCCTCGAATGTGGCATAGTCTCATCTACAAAGTGCAAGGATATCAAGGGCTAATCTTTGTGCAATTGACAGCAATCTGACAGCACCCTTAAAGGGGGGGTAAGGGGGGGATTTGGTAAGGATTGGATCAGATGACTAGGAATGTAACTGCAGCTGACAGACAGGCTATTGAGGATGCAGGCCGTGAGTTGACAGACAAGCAGAAGGCTTTTGTCGATAACTTGTTCATACCGGGTACTGGACAGGAAGAGGCTGCCTTGAAGGCTGGTTACGCTCCTAAGAGTGCAGCTGTGCAGGCTACAAGGAACCTCCAGTCTGACAAGGTGAAAGCCTATATTGACGTGTGTGTGAATAAGGGGCTGAAGGTGGCTGCTATTACATCGCTGAGTGTAGTACAGGATCTATCACTTCATGCGAACTCACCTTATGTGCGTCTTCAGGCAGCCCAGGATATCTTGGATAGGGCTGGTTACAAGCCTGTAGAGAAGTCGATGGTTGGTGTTGTTGGTGACCTCAATGTGTCTATCGACATTGGTTAGTCCTCTCTCTCCTCTAGGATTCGATAGGGGGGGTAGGGGTGCCTTTGTCTGGTCAGCGCCAGTTAAAAGGGGGGTGGGTTTAAAACCGTTTGTTCCAAACTCTATAAACCACCACCACACGCACGACTTCCAGAAAAGGTAAACCTCTCATGAGTTTCATTACGACATTGAGTTTCAAGGATTTG
>VTLG01008243.1_pt1 | contig 14838 bp, 23 predicted proteins | sample 4694571 | NCBI WGS metagenome assembly VTLG01 (sample SAMN12604809, study PRJNA352737) | marine metagenome | biome: ENVO:00000447; feature: ENVO:00000209|ENVO:00000569|ENVO:01000036; material: ENVO:00002151; isolation source: viral sequences binned using virsorter ...
GTTAAGTGGATGTTTAAGGCTTATGTCGTTTGGAGTATTTGTGCAGACATATTTCTTCTTGGTGGAATTGCGTACCTAATCTTTTTTTGATGGGGGCGAAATAGGATCGACTGGCAATGTATAGGAAAGTGGAGAACTGTCGGATGACCTCGTATCGGTCACTTTAAGTAAACGCAAACGATAACTTTGCATTTGATGACTTCGCCCTCGCGGCTTAGTTAATCGGGGTTCGGAAGTACCTGGCAACAGAAACTTCCATATTATTATGAGGATATTAATGGCATTAATTACATCAAAAACTTTTACCATCACAATAGAGAATATAGCAAAAGAAAAGCAGATCACTCATATGGATGCTGTTTTACACTATTGCGCCAAAGAAGGAATTGAACCTGAGTCAGTTGGCCCTCTTATATCAAAAGGCCTTAAAGAGAAAATTGAAGCAAATGCAAGGGATTTAAATTTTTTACCGAAACAAGCACAATTACCAATATAATGAAAACATATTATACATTTGGCCCTCCGATTGGTCACGCTGAATTACCAAAAGAAATGATTGATGATTTTAATAAAGGTTGTGATGATATTGCTAAGGATAAGGAATTGTCTAAATCAGTTGATTGGTCACATAACCTCGTTGGTCAGGTAAATCAAGAAATTTTAATTCCAAAAGAAATTCTTAATAAATGGGGTAATTGGTTTGCTGGACAAGTAAAATCGTATATTGCTCAATATCTTGCTCAAATGTATATTCCAGAACAACAACTTTTTAAAACAGATTTACCTTATGAAGAAGTTGTGAAAAATGTTGGATCAAAAACATCTATTACTGTTTTGTCTGCATGGTATGTGCGGTCTTTTGCTGGAGACTATAATCCCATACACACGCATACGGAGTGTGAGTTAACTTGTGTGGGATTTTTAAAGACCCCAGACTTTGCAAAAGAGAATAAAAAAAAGAATAGTTCTTCAAATGGAGAGTTACAGCTTATAAGTAACGGTGGTGGAGAAGCACGTCATTTTTTTGAAAATGACAGTATAAGGTTTATTCCGAAAGTTGGTAACTGGTATTTGTTTCCTTCTAATATAAGACATTTAGTATATCCTTTTAATTGTAAGGGTGAACGAAGGTCATTTAGTATCAACATGAATACAAATAGATTTGAAAGGCCTGGCGAACCTAGTAAATAGTTATGGAACCTATTGACGTTTATTTGATGTATTGTGCTATGAAAGCACATTTTAGTAAGAATGATTATGACTTTTTCACTTATAAAGGCAAGAGTCGTGTACCTAGAAACTCGTTCTATAAACGTAAGGACAGAGGATTCTTTGTCAAACTTTCCAGAAAATATTCAGAAGAAGAAGATTTGAAGAACTATCTAGTTGCTAATTTTATTCTAGATAGAAGGGGCTACATTGCCAATTTTAGTAATGAAAATTATGAACTGTGGAAAGAAAAAAGAAACAATTTTTACAATATGTTCACTGATGAAATTCGTCCACTTGTAAAGAATTTTAATCCATTATTTGAAGTAAAAAATTCTGAACATCCAATTCTATTAAAAGAGTATCTTGGTAAAAGAGTATCGCTTGAAACTCTTATTATTCTTGATGATCTAGTAAATTTTAGTAAGACTTGGGATAATCGTATGACTGAGGATTATATATGGTTTGATCTTAAAAAATTGATGAATAATTACAAAAGGTTCTTGACAATTGATAAGAATCAGTATAGAATACAATTATTGAAACTTATAGAGGAGTCCAGTTGATGGCTACCACAGTAGAGATGAAAGCTGAGAAAGTTCGTGAGGAAGCATTTCATCAAACAGAGGTCAAAGAGTTGACCACCCTTGTCAAATCGTTGCAATATGATTGTGCCGAGTTGACCAAGGAAAATGATGAGTTGCGTGAGAGAGTCAAGAAGCTCGCATCTCGCCCCCCAACTTGGCCGAAAGGTTATCGCCCACAAAATCGGCGTAATTCGCATCGGCACAACTAATTCCTTAGGCATGGTGTCTATTGAATATGATGCAGTATTGCATCTATAATTTGTCATATAAGGAGATTATATTTTATGACTACAAGTGTAACTAAGACCGCAAAGGTTATCGCGGCACTAGAGAGTGGAGTTGAACTAACAGGTAAGCAGATTGAGTCACGTTATAACGTGGCCAATGCTCGGGCTATGATTAGTTCACTTCGTATGCAGGGATATCCTGTATTCCTCAACAAGCGTACTAATTCCTTGGGAGAGACTTATAGCAAGTATCGCCTAGGTACTGCACCACGCTCTGTTGTTGCTGCTGGGTATCAAGCCCTCGCATCGTAAGGGATAGGGGGAGAGTCATTCTCCCCTATTTCTTTTAATGGTTTGCCGGAGTAGCTCAGCTGATAGAGCAGTTGATTTGTAATCATCAGGTCGGGAGTTTGAATCTTCCCTCCGGCACCATTTATATCATTTAGGAATAAAGTATGCCCAAGGTTATTACAATCACTTTAATTGCACCAAACCGTAAACCAGCTTTTCAAAAAGGAAGATGGGCTGCATTAGTTTTTGCTTTAGTAGGAACTTTATTACTAACTTCTGGTTATGTTGGTTTACAATGGGTAGGTTGGACTTTTGAAGTTATCGCTGCTGCTGGCTGGACGTATTTTGCAAGAGTAGATAAAGATACCCCAAGAATGTTGATGGAAGTGTTTTATATCATAGCAGGGTTATGGGGAGTTTATAATTGGTTATCAATTTAAAAAATAAAGTATTAGAACAACTTAAAACGGTATTTGATCCAGAGATACCTATTGACATAGTTGAACTAGGATTAATATACGAAATTTCATTCACCAAAGTACCTCATGGAAAACATTGTGAAATTCTTATGACATTAACAAGTGCATGGTGTCCAGAAGCTCAAAGTATTCCTATATGGGTTAGAGATGCTGCGTTGAAAACAAAAGGAATAATTAGTTGTAATGTAGAGGTTACATTTGATCCCCCTTGGGATGCAACGTGTATGTCTGAAGCAGCAAGGTTAGAAGCAGGATTATTATGAGAGTAGAGTTAGTAGACCATATGGGTAGTGATTTATCAGTAGTAAATGCAGCCCGTGTGTCTTTCGCAAAAGAACATAAAGAATTTGATCATATCGGTGATACAAAACTTATTCACTATCTGGCTAAACATAATCACTGGAGTCCATTTGGACATGCATCAATGCAGTTTCATATTAAAGCGCCAGTGTTTGTTGCTAGACAGTTGGTAAAACACCAAGTAGGATTGACATGGAATGAAGTGTCAAGACGATATGTTGACGATGAGCCAGAGTTCTATACACCTGATGTATGGAGAGGTACAGCAGAAAACAAAAAGCAAGGTTCTTCTGATGAATCTATAAACATAAATCCTCGTGGCAGAATAGTAGATGAATATCAAACTGTTTTGAGTAGTGCAAAATGGACATATGAATATTTAATGAGATTGGGTGTATGTCCAGAACAAGCTCGTATGGTTCTGCCTCAGTCTTTGATTACAGAGTGGTATTGGAGTGGTACATTGATGGCATTTGCAAGAGTATGTAATTTAAGATGTAAACCAGATTCACAGAAGGAGACACAGAATGTTGGATGGGGTATTGACAAATTTGCAAGAAAGCTCTTTCCAGCCTCCTGGCGGGCTTTACGAAATGAATAAAGCACTTGTCATAGGTAACGGTGAATCAAGAGCATGGTTTAAACCTTGTCACCAAAACATACTTGATAAAAATGTGGTAACATGGGGTTGTAATGCAATCTATCGTGATGGGGCTGTTCATAATCTAGTAGCAGTTGATTATGGTATGCAACAGGAAATTTATGACTCTGGTTATTGTTTAGATAATCCAGAATACGGTGATATTAAAACTGTTCACTTTGCGAATTGGAGTATAGTTCCAGCAGAGGTAGCAGACATGATGTTTATGGGATATGATATTCCAGAATCATTCATCCATAGAAGTAAGAATAGAACTGCTCAGTGTGTTGTATCAGGCAAAGACCCTGTTACATTGCAAGAGAAAATTGAAACGGCAATAAAAATGAATCCTGGCTTAGATATGGATGATCTAAAATTAAAAATGGAAAAAGATGTTGGAGTCTGGATTACCTATGTTGAAGAAGATGATGATGTAGTTCCTATTGATTACCCTGTAGGATGGTCTGCTGGTAATACTGCATTACATCTTGCATGTCAGAATTTACCAAATGAAATTTATATCATGGGATTTGATTTGAGTTCATATGATAAGCCACTAAATAATATCTACAAGGGTACGGATAATTATTTGCCTGTTGATGCAAAGGGGTTTAGTCCTGATAATTGGTATGACCAAATGAAAACAGTATTCAGAGAATTTGCTTCACATTGGCCAATTGATGCTGGTGTCTTTAAGAGGCTCGATGGCACAGATGCTGATATTAAATTTTATCTGGTAGATTCAGAAGTAAAATTTGATGAAGAAAATGTATCCTATATAACTAAGAATGAATTATGCGATAGGCTACAGATAGTATGACAGGTGTACCTTTATTTCCAACTGGTATGGTAAAACAATATCATACACCAAAACCTTTTATGGAAGGCGGCTCGCATGGTTTGGATTTATCTCGATTTACATTTGAACAATTCAAGGGACAAACTAAGTTAAGAACAGAGAAGTTTAATAACATTCTTCTTCAGCCTGAATTTAAAAATATAAAAATTTGGGTAGAAGCCTGTGCTAAAGATTTTCTTGACAATGTATTACAAATGGAGTATGAGGAATTCTTTCTTACAGAGAGCTGGTTAAACATCAGTGGTAAGGGTGGATATCAGAAAATACACAATCATTCTAATTCTATTGTCAGTGGAACTTTGTATTTGAAATCAGAAGAAAATCATCCCCCATTAGAATTTAAAAAGCAGAAGATGGAGTTTGAACCATTTATCTCATTAACAGAACATTACAAGAAGGGCAATCCAAATACTGCAAGTACTCTGGCATTTCCCTGTACACAGGATACCATGCTCGTGTTTAATTCATATCTATATCATGGTCATGGTGAAAGTCAAGTTGAATCTGAAAGGATTGGGCTTGCATGGAACGGTCTAGTCAATTTCATAGAGAAAGACAAAGACCTATATAGAATACGGTTTGTTAAGGAAGAGACTTGACATTCCGTATAAAACAGTATACAATAACACAATTAACATACGATAATATACATTAACATAAGGAGATACATATGTCGTTAGCTCAATTGAAGAAGCAAAATTCTTTGGATCAGTTGCTTGGTGCAGCTGTCGCAGAGAATAAATCCCCCGAAAAGAAGTCCTATGTGGACGAGCGTTTGTGGAAGCCGGAACTTGATAAGACAGGTAATGGTTATGCAGTAATTCGTTTTCTGCCTGCCGTGGACGGTGAAAATATGCCATGGGCAAAACTCTGGAATCATGCATTTCAAGGCCCAACTGGCCAGTGGTATATTGAGAACTCTTTGACCACTCTTAATCAGAATGATCCTGTATCAGAGATGAACTCTGCATACTGGAATTCTGGTATAGAGTCTGACAAGGAGATTGCTCGTCGCCAGAAGCGTAAGTTGCAATATTACTCTAACATCTATGTTGTGAGTGATACCAAGCATCCTGAGCATGAAGGTAAGGTGTTCCTGTTTCGGTATGGTAAGAAAATCTTTGATAAGATTATGGAGGCAATGCAGCCTGCATTTGAAGATGAAAATCCTATTAATCCTTTTGACTTTTGGGAAGGTGCGAACTTTAAGTTGAAAATTCGTAAGGTAGATGGTTTTTGGAACTATGATAAGTCAGAGTTTGAAGCTCCATCTGCATTGTTTGATAATGATGATGATATTGAGGTAGTGTGGAAGAAGCAATATGCTCTTAATGAGTTTACTGCTACTACTAACTTCAAGTCATATGATGAGTTGAAGACTCGCCTTAACATGGTTCTTGCCGGTACTACTACGGTAGGAAATGTGACAACCCTGATGGAAGATGAACCTGTTGCATCTGTTACTGTTGATACTAAAGAGGAGCCTGCTCCTGTAAAAGTTGAAGATGATGATGAAGATACAATGGATTATTTTCAGAAACTTGCTGATGACGGTTAATCGTTAATTCAGCACAATCCCCTCTGAGCAATCAGAGGGGATTTTTTTATGTTGCAAGATTAACTGCTCCAAGTAAAGGATTAGGATGAACCATTGGTGTTGAATCAATACTAGTATTATTTTGACTATTATTGATTGTATTAACAGGGGCATTGACTACTGCTGGGCCACTGGTGCCGGAACCACCAGCACCTCTTCGTAATCCTGCTGCTTGTATCTGTTGAGTTCTTTCAGCACTTTTTACTTGTCCACCAGTAGAAGGTAATATTAATTCTGGCCCAAGTTCACCTACTAACAAAGATTGTCCAGCTTTAAAACTTCCGCCACTAGCTAATTTTTTATCTGGTTCTTCTGTTAAAAATTTTGTGAGAGAGTCAGGTAAAAAGTCTTTAAGACTATAACCCAAAAATGACTTATCAAATAGACTTGTTGGAAATACTGCTCTTATTACTCCTTTGATCATTTCTCCAAAATCTGGCATCTCTAAGTCTGGTAATACATCAGATACTTTAAAATCAAATATTTTTGTAAACCAATCTTTAACTTTTTTAAATATATCTACAACAAAAGTTCCTAAACTAAATGATTCATCTGGATCACCCCAACCGAAAATATCTCTTATAAAATTAATTGCTAAATTATAAGGAAGTAATACAAGATCAATTAATTTAATTGCAAACCCAGCTGGGCTGTCTGGCCATGTAAATAAATCTTTTATAAATGTAACAACACTACCAAATTGTGTTGTTACAAAATTGGTTATACCTGTCCAAGCACCAGCAACTCCTTCTGAAGCCCAAGTCCAAAGGCCTTCAAACCATCCTACTACAGAATCCCATACACCTTTAATAAAAGTAGTTACATTTGTCCATCCGCCAGCAATTCCTTCTGAAGCCCAAGTAAAAACTCCAACTATCCAATCCTTAATATCAGTAAACGCTTTAACAACTGAGTCTTTAATGTTAGTCCAAGTTGTAGAAATTGTAGTTTTAATATTAGACCAAGAAGTTGATATCCAACTAACAAACTCATTATATGTGTCTGTTAAAAGCCCCCAAATTGAACCAAAGACAGAATCAGTTTTGCCTAATCCAAATACAACCGCAATAGAGTTATATACAGCTGTAAGTATTGCATCAACTTGATCTCCTAAAAATGTCCCAATGGAAGAAACCAGTGTTTTAATGCCTTCCCACCACTCTCCTTTTGCAAAAAGGTCAAAGGATTTACCAAGACCAGAAAAAAGTTCTTTGATGTTTTTCCATGTTGCTATAAAATAGTCTTTAAAAATTACACCTATTGGTTTTAATATGTTCTCATAAAAATTGACCAACATGGGCACAATTTTATCAACAATAAAAGCTTTAGTATCTGTCCAATATTTACTTTCCAAAAATGCAACAACAGCTAAAAAGAAACCAGCAATCAGAGTACCTTTCAATATTGCCATAATACCTTTTCCAGCACCTTTAACCTTATCCATCAGAGTATTCTTCGCTATGTCAGTTATACCACCAGCAATTTTTCCAAGAATACCTTGATTTTTCTTTGCTGCAGCTGCTTGTTCAGCCTTTATCTCTTTTCTGGCAGAAGGACTATCAGCACCCTTTAGACGAAATTTTAGTTCTTGCTGTTTAAGTTCATTTGATTTCTTATTGTATTCAGCATTATCTTCAGCTTTCATACCCGCTGATTCAAGCTCTGTGGCCATTTTTGATAGAAGTTCTTTTTGCGCCTCAAGTTCCTTTTGGCGAGCCTGCCGATCTTCTATCAATTGTTTTGTTACTGCACTGAAATCATCTGCCATCGAACTATCCTACTTTTTTCCTTTAGGTAATGATGTGCCTGGTTTACCGACATACAAACCAAAGAAAGCTGCGCCTGCACCTACAATAGTAGAGATAAATGCTGCCTGTGCATTTGTGGGATCAGATAATGCCATGAACCATGTTGTTGATGAATAAAATGCATAGATGTACGCTAGCATGATTAGTCTGGGAATTACTCTAAACCTATCTAATTGTCCAGCAATTTTATTTGCCCAAGTAGGTTCATCTTCACCAGCACTAGGAACAAGATCAGCCTTCTGAAGTTCATATTCCTTTGTTGTTTCTGTTACTTTAACTGTTTCATCAGCCATTTTATTGATTCCTTTTTTTTCTTTCTTCTTCCTCTTCTTTCAAATAATTCATCAATAAACCAAGATACACTTCCCTTTCCCACGGCATCATATTTTCTAATTCATCCAAACTATAATTATGATGTTGCATTAATGCAAAATTTGTTTTATAGTAGTTCTCCACAGAATCATGAGAAAGGGCTACCCGAAAAAACTTTGCAGGCCCTCAATCGGAATTTTATTTTTCTTCTTTGTCTTTGGATTCTTTACCTCAATTTCATGATACAATTTTGGCATAGTATTGAAAAAATTAGCTACTTGCTCAAAATTTTCTGAAGACATGCTATCAATAAATTCATCCAATTCTTTATCAGAAATATCCACTCTATTATAAATGGTTTCACCATCATGAACTTCGTGAATACACCGTTTTATCATATCAAACATAGATGATACTTCTCCTGTGTCATCAAATCCTGACATATCTTTCAAGCAAGGATATCTCATTACCATAGTTATATCTTTTGTTAAATTAACAATATTAGTATGATCATCTGTCATTTGTACATCGACTTTTTCTAAATCGACTTCAACATCTACACGAGTCTTTTCATCATCAGGGCATAATACATTTAATTTTACTTTTTCTCCAACAGATTTGCCTCTTATTCTTAAAAAAAGATATTCAATGTCAAACATAGGCATTTTATAAGGATCAACATCTTCAAAAACACAATCATTTATAATTTGAGCAAACGTATTCTCCATTAATTTATTATCTTCTGATTCTTGAGCAATCATTAAAGCCTTTTGTTCTTTTACAAGAAACGGTCTATATTTTAATTTTTCACCCGAAGAGGGCAATTCTAGTTCATAAGTTAAACTATTAAGTTTAGGTAGTGCCATAATTATTCATCCTTTATTATAATCTAGTGAGAACTTTCGGTAAATTTGACGAAATTTGTCTCTCCACACCAGTTGTTATAGTATCAAAAATTTTATCAGTTAAACTTGGTCGTTGTCTATCTATATCCAAAGTAGTCCAGTATCTAAAAGAAAAAGTTACTGAAATTTTTACAAGTTCATTATTTGCAGATTGACTCAAATCTGTTCCAGCAATTGTTTTGGGGAATGCTTCATGTAGTTTGAGTCCAAATCGTCTATTATCTTGTCTATCTAACACATAGACATCAACTGTGCTTATATAATCATTGTAATAACTGACATTCCAACTTCTTTCATCAAATGCTAATGCTTGCCATTCTTCAAAAAATACTCGTTCCTCTAATCCAGAACCGGCCTGAAAAGTCATAGTGATATCTTCGGCGTAAGTTACTCCATTAACAATTTCCCTCGTTGGCCCATAGATATTTGAATCAGTTGCAGAGTTGAGATTTCGGCCAGGAAGATTTACAGATTCACATCTCATAGAGACTTGTCTATTTTCAGATGCACTGCCGCGAGGCCTCGTAATTAATACCTCAAATCTGTTTGGTACTGCATAACCATCTTCTGAATGAAATGTAGATAAAATATCATTCAGAACACCAAAAGCAGTACCTTCTAAAAATCTGGCTATAGCCATTAAATCATACTCCTAGATTCTTTCCATACTTCTGATGCAGAAGCTTTCTTAAACCTCTGTACAGGCAATAATGTTGCAATTGTCCACTCATCTGCATCAATCCTACGAAATTGGGACTTAGTATATCCTGATAAATATTTATGTATAGTAGGTCGAATTAATCTAATGCTCTTCAATTTATTATAATCTACCACCATTCTTGTTGTTACTTCTTCAAACTTCTCTGAATTGGTGTAATCTACTAATCTATCAAGAAGCTTCACACGCAATGGTATGGGAAGGTAGTGCATATTTATTCCTAAAAATCCATCATTATATGTTTCCAATGGAAGCACTAGAGGAAACGTATCGTAATAAGGAAGTTTCTTCTTGAACTTTGGATCATAGAAGAACATATTTAATTTACCATAAAAGGGTCTATTAGACCTTTTACCGTCCCGAAGTAAGTCCTGAGCTCCAGGCGTTCCAAACTCTTTGATTTTATCTCTATACCACTGAGTCGATCTTGGACGCCCTCTTGTCTCATCCTTGACTGCTTGTATGAACTTTGATACTGCCATACGACTATTTATATGTAATGTTAAGATGATCCTCTGTTAATATCTTAAATTCCATGTCATTATTGTTACACCACTCTGTTGCATACTTCCACTTAGCTTCATTGATACCCCATGTCTTGACTTCATTGAACCACTTTTTAGTCTTTCTTTTTGGTTGTGATGGTGGTGGAGAGCATTGCTTCTTGGGTTTGACTTCTATGACAAACTTCTTTAATGACCCATCGTGCTGTTTTATTTTAATGTAAAAATCTGGAAAATATCTATGTATTCTTCCATCCCAAGGAGATAAATAGGGTATAATGATTTCTTCGCTGCCCCATTCAATAACAGATTCATTGGTATCACAGTATACCATGAATTTGCGCTCCCATAAAGAACGATAGATAATTGTTCGGGGATTGCCTCTGTATTTTTTAGGGTTTTTTGCTATGTATCGACCTTTGTAAGACATCACTTATAAATAGTATATATAAGGATACACAGACATGATACCACTTAGAGGAAATCTTAATAAGTTAGTTTCTACTTCGAGTCAATTTGTACCTTCAATAACTACTTTACCAGAAATTGTAGTAACTGCAAGCAGAATTAAAAATGATCTTAATTCTACGACAAATTTAGCTTATCCAATAAATGTGGAAGGTGATCCACAACAAGGTCATTATATTTCATTTTATATTCGAGTAACTGATCCTGCTAAACTTAAAGCATTTAAGAAGGTAAAAGCAGCAAAGACGCTTATTGCTGACAGCGAGTTGGGTATCGGAGGTGGCAACCCAAACATCGGGCCTACATCGACGGCAATAGCCAAGGCAAAAAAAACACTAGAAGAAAATAAAAAAACATCAGATAGTAAACAAAACTCTATATTATTGCAAAGTCAGCCAACAGTTAGATTAGATACAGCAATTTCTCTTTACATGCCTCCAAGTGTTCAAGTCAGTTATGAGTCAAAATATGGTGATCAAGAAATAGGCATGTTAGCAGAAACAGGTTACAATGCAATTAAAGGGTTTATGACAGGAAATTCAGCAAAAGCTCAGGTAATGTCAGCTCTTGAAGACACTGGCCAGATAGTAAAAAATATGGCACTGGCAGCAATAGAAACAGCTGCGCCTGGAGCAAAAGCTCTCTTTGCAATTGATAGGGGGAAGGTTATTACTCCTAAAATGGAACTTATGTTTGAAGGAATAGGCCGCAGAAATTTTACTTTTTCTTTTATGTTTATACCAAAAAGTGAAGAAGAGGCACAAGTTATAAAAGATATTATTTACAAGTTTAAATATCATATGGCTTCTAACTATGTTGGTGGTGGATCAGCTGGTACAAGAGAAATGTCATTTCCTGATAAATTTGATATTGAATATATGCATATGGGAAAGAAAAATGATTATCTCAATAAAATAGCAACATGCGCTCTCACTAAGATGGATGTAGAATATGGTGGAGATAGATATGTAGCATATGAAGGTGGTGTTCCTCAAACAACTAAACTGTCTCTGAGCTTTACTGAATTTGAGATTATCACTAAAGATCATATTGCAGATGGATATTAAACATGTATTTTGAAAACTTTCCTCTTACAATATACGACTCTGTTGGTGATGGTAACTATAAATTAGTCACTAATCTTTTAAAACGAGTCACAATTCGATCACAGATTAAGAGTAATACAGCGCTCTATGATACCTATGATGTTAAAGAGGGTGAAACGCCTGAAATGATTGCACATAAATTGTATGATGACCCAGAATTACATTGGGTTATTCTTTTATTGAATAATATCACAGATAGATATCATCAATGGCCGATGAATAATAATCAATTTCTTGCATATCTTAAAGACAAATATGATGATGTAGACGCAACACATCACTATGAGATATCACAAGTGTCTGGGGATACTTCAATTAAAATTGATATTGGTACGGACAACACTGACTATCCTACTGCTTCTATTGTTACTAATGCTGAACATGAAGAAGATTTGCAAAATAAAATAAGAAAAATTAAATTGCTTGATCCATCATATGTTGAAGATTTCGTTACTGAATTTGAAGAGCTCATGGGAGAAAGTGTCGTATAATGGCCAAAGGTTTACAAACTGCCGGCGAATTTAAATTAGACCAATTGAAACTCGTTACTACTTCTGGATTAGAGGTAGACCTTACTGCATCAGTAATGGGTCTGTCTCTGTTTGAAGATATGTTTTCTATGACGATTTCCGGCACAGTTGCAATAGCAGATTCCGTGAATCTAGCATCTTATGGCCCACTTCTGGGACAGGAATACTTATATCTCAAAATTAGCACACCGACTTTTAAGGACGAAAGTGCTATAATAGATTTTTCTAAAAATGCATTTCTTGTTCATTCTATATCTAATAGACAAAAACTTACTGATGGTGTTCAAGGATTTACATTAAGTTTTGTTAGTCCAGAATTGATTAGAAATCAGAGGCTTAAAGTTACCCAAAGTTTAACAGATACTTGGTCAAAAATTGTTGAAAAAATGTTAACTGATCCAGCATATATTGATACCAGAAAGAAAATAAACATAGAGCCAACTGCTGGTATAAAGAAGTTTGTTGCTCCTAATGTAAGACCATTGGATATTGTTATTTTGGGAATGAAGCAAGCTGTTTCTGAATTTAAAGGAGAACCTACATACTTGTTTTATGAAACTCTGAAAGGATTTAATTTCAGAACTCTTGCAAGTCATTATAATGATGCATCACAATTAGAATATATCATAGTAACGCCAGGCACTAATTCAGCTGGCAGTAAAAACTATGATATTTTAGCTGAATTAAGAACTATTATTAATTATGAAATAGTTTCTAATAACGATAGCATTGCTAATTATAGAACTGGTATGTTTGGATCAAAATTAATAACTCATGATATTATCAGTAAAAGTTATGAAACTAAAACATATAATTATCTTGATGAGTTTGAAAATGAATCCCATATCGTTAGTGGTACTACTGCAAAAACACCCGAATTTCCATTGGCTAGTGCAATAAAATTAAATGATAGGGGATTGAGAGTATCAGATTTTCCGGCAAGAACATTCATGATGCCAACATCTGCTGCTGGTGGCACTGACTCTCAGCATACAACAGAAAATAACACAAGTCCATATATGGCATATGATCCTTATAAATGGGTGCAGAGAAGAAATTCTCAAATGATACAATTGGAAAATGCTTTGCAAGTGAATATTATGACTCATGGAAATACGTTGATAAATGCTGGAGACAAGGTAACTCTTAATTTACCCTATACATCTACAGCCAAGGCACCAGGCAATGAAAAATTTGATAAATTTTATAAAGGGCCCTTTTTAATTAAAAGAATTAGGCATGATTTTATTATGAATTCAAGTCCTACAATGCATCGAATGACTATGAATTTAGTGAAAGATTCTTTGGAAGAAGAATTAGATGTAACTGGCCCAGTTGAACCAACAGATATCAAATCTACTGTAGTAAAATACGAATACAACTAAAAGGAGATAGACAATCAACAAAAACTCTCGTACCATATCCAATAGTAAACAAATGAAAAGGGAAACCAAAATGGCAAAGACCAAGAATAGAATCAAAAAGATGAACTTCCAAAAACAAACCCGTGAGTACGAACCACTTTCAGAGAATGATAAATACGTTATAGAACTAGCAGGATATAGAAAACAAGAGTTAAGAGGTCAATCTAATGAAGACATTTCACGAACTACAGGAAGGTCTATACGACCCGAATATATTTAAGGCGTTCTTTCTCGCCGGTGGCCCTGGCAGTGGTAAATCATATGTCGCAAGAAAGGCCACCGGCGGTAGTGGACTCAAGTCAGTCAATTCGGATGATGCATTTGAGCACATGTTGAAGCAGGCTGGTCTGTCTCTAAAGATGCCTCCCGAAGAAACAGAACCTAGAGATATAATACGAGCCAAAGCAAAAGAATTGACTGATAAAAGACAGAAAAATTTTGTTGAAGGTCGCCTTGGACTTATCATAGATGGTACAGGTAGAGATGTAGATAAAATATTGGGTCAGAAAGCTAAACTTGATGAGCTCGGATATGACACATATATGATCTTTGTGAACACTTCTCTGGATGTAGCACTACAGCGCAATGCAGAACGAGCTCGATCAGTTGAAGAACCAATTGTGGTGAAATCGTGGAAAGATGTACAGAACAACATAGGTAAGTTCAGCAATATATTTCGGCAAGGATTTATCGTAGTTGACAACAACGATGCTGGTGAAGATATCTTTAAGGAAGTGTGGAAACGAGTAAAGGGATTACTTCGTAAGAAGGTCACGAACACACGAGCCAAGAACTGGATGGCAATGGAACTTGCCAAGAAGCAGCGAAAATAGACCATTATCTAGACATTACACCGTATGTATGTCCATTTACCT
>VTLG01009970.1_pt1 | contig 14837 bp, 18 predicted proteins | sample 4694571 | NCBI WGS metagenome assembly VTLG01 (sample SAMN12604809, study PRJNA352737) | marine metagenome | biome: ENVO:00000447; feature: ENVO:00000209|ENVO:00000569|ENVO:01000036; material: ENVO:00002151; isolation source: viral sequences binned using virsorter ...
AGATGAAAAATTATTGGGTCAAATAGGTAATACTATTACTTATTTTACTAGAGCTCATGTTGTAGGTGATGTTGGTAAAGTAGAAGAAAATATAACAGAATTAGAAGACGCAATACCAGATCAAGCTCAATTAAAAATTAATCAAGAAGTAAAAGATGCTCCTTCATTTGCAAAAGCAATAGTAGATTTTGCAGAAGAGTTATTAGGTAAAGAACAACAAGACTTTTTTAAAAACGATACAATTAAAAGAGCTTTTAATATTTTAAGACCATTAGCAGATAAAGCAGCAACTACAGATGAAAAAGAAGCTTAATGAAAAAAAGCTAACTAAAGCTGAACTTGATAGGAGAGAAGAAATTATCAAAAGTATGAAAAAAAACAAACGCTCTCTTGTTAAAAAATATGGAAAAGATGCTGAAGCTGTAATGTATGGGAGAGCTACTAATATTGCAAAAAAACAAGCAGAATCAATGAAAAAAGATAGATTAAGTGAATTAATAAAAGATGCTTTATTAAACCAATCAGTTAATGAAGCAGGTCCTGAAGATGTTAAAGCCCAACAAGATTTAAATAAAGAATTAGAAACAACAAAAAAAGCAGCAGCAGATTTAGAGGCAGCATCTAAAAAGAATCCATTGGCCGAAAAAGATGATGAAGGAAAAGTAGTTAAAGTAAAAGGAGAAAAATTTAAAAAGCATGATATTTCTGATGTAAACGAAGGTGTTTTCGGTTTAGGAAGTAAGCAAGGTATAAGAGAATTTATTAAAAAAGTTGAAGATTTAAAAGATATCTATTATGATACAGTAGGAAGTGATACTGTATTTAATGGCTTAGATCAAGCTATTCAAGGAGCAGAAGAATTACTTAAAATGGCTAAAGATAATCCTTATGAAAAAGCATATTCTGAAAGAAACAAACAAACAGTTTTTTCTAAAAGATCAGTAAATGAAGGTCATAAAGGAAAAATTGATTATGAAGGTAAAATGGCTAAAAAACAGCTATATAAAATAGCTCAATATGCTAAACATTTATTTGGAATGATGGATAATGATACTCAATTAGAAAGTTGGGTTCAAGCTAAATTAACAAAAGCATCAGATTATATGGGTGCTGTTAAGCATTATTTAGAGGGAGAAATAATAACATCAGCACCTCCTGTCATGAATGAAGATGAAGCAATAAAAGACGTAGAAGGACGGGCATTAAACATAGGTGATGTAATTAGACTACCAGATAATAGTGAACATCAAATAATATATTCTTATTCTGAAGGTTTTCCTTTTCTATCACCATGGGATGGAAAAAAACCAGATTTAATGACAAGAGTATATTTTAAAGACAAGCCAGAAATTGCTAAAAGATTAGAAATAATTAAATCATTTGCAGATACTAGAGGTGGATTTATTAAATAAAAATGACAAAACAAGAGTTAAAAGAAAAATTACGCCTGTTAATAAAACAGGTTTATTCTGATAGGTCTAAAGCTGAAAAAGCTGCTATCGAATATGATGAATTAACTAAGTTTCCTGAATTAAAGTCTATAATTATAGATTTATTAACAGCTCAATTTGATAATTTTTTAGAGTCTATAGATTGGGTAGCCCCAAAACCATCAACTTTTCGTATTAATTTAAAAAATAATCAATTTTTTTATTTAGCATGGAATGAAAGAAGTTGGGTGGCAGAAATAGAAGGTAAAAAATATTACTTATTAAATTTACCAGAAGAAGAACAAGCAACTTTAGCAATATCTAGAATTTTAAGATATGGTTCTCCTGAAGATGAAACAGTTGAAGAAGGAGCAGAAGATACTCCAGCAGAAGAACCACCAGCAGAAGAACCACCAGCAGAAGAACCTGCTGAAGAAGAAACCGAAGCATAATGGTAGATCCAATTATTATATTTTTAAATAAAGTAGCTTATAAATTTCCTAAGGGTTATCCTGATATGAATGACCCTAAAGATAAAAAAATGTTATTTGAAATGATAACAGGGATTACAAATGAACAACAATTATCTTTATTTTCTGATGATGTTATGGATCAATTAAAAGTAGATCTTAAAATTGATGATAGTGATTTTGACACAGCAGCAGAACTTAAAAAAATATTAAGGAGTGCAGATGATAGGATTAAAAAGAAATATAAATTAGATAATCCTGAAATGTTTGAAAAAATTGCTAATCAAATAATGAATGCTAGATTAACTCCTGATTTATTAAATTTATTAAAAAATAAAGGATATAATCCAAAAATCCTAGATAGGTATGCTTCTGAAATAGCATCTATATTTTCTTCAATTGATGATAAAGATAGAGATAAATTTATAAATTATATAACAGGTACAAATCAAGTTAAATTTGCACAAAATAAAGATGGAAATTTATTTGATGATATTGAACAAACAAAAATAAATTTTAAAGATAATAAAGTAATAGATGATCTTATTAGATATACTACCCAAGATGAAAAAAAATTAGGAGTTGGAATGGGGGAATTAGCATTAGCTTTATTATTTGATAATGTTAGTGCTGCTCAAGGAAAAGGTGATATTGCTATTAATGGTGAAGAATTTGAAATTAAAGGGTATAATGCTAAATTAGAACGTGATCCTGCTGCATTTAAAGCTACTAAAGAAGATCTTGCAAAATTAGGCATAACAAGAATAGATACTAAAAAAGAAAAAGGAAGAGGATTTGATACAACAATGATGGTAGATGATAAAAAATTTAGATTAAATAGTCTTCCAGAAGTATTATCTTCATTATATCAAAAATCTAATAATAAAAAACAATTTGTTGATGATTTTAAAGTAATGTTAACAAATGGTCCTAAATTACCTATGGATGCTATAAATGATAGAGTAGATAAAATTGATTGGAGTGATCCTGATAGTATAGATAAAAATGTAGGATTAATAAACTTTATTCGTTATGCAAATAAAGAAGGCTTTAGCCATTTTTTAGTTCATGATATGGGGGGTGCTTCAACAGGAAATGGAAATTATGTATATGTAAAAGGTAGTCCTGAAGAAATGGCAGATGAATTATTTAATTCAGATGCATACTTTCAAAGAATTGGAATTAATTTATTAACCCCTAGAATAAGATTAAAATAATTATGAATAGATTACGTAGTTTAATAATAGAATCATTACAAACCCCAAAGAAAAAAGATTGTAATTGTGGGTGTGGGGGTTGTTCTACTGGAAACTTAGGACCTATACTTAATGAAAATAAAGCATTTATTAATCCCCTGTCTACTGATTTACAATATCATATAGACAATAATAGACCATTAACTGAGCATTTATATCGTGCGGGTTCTGATTCATATTTTGCGCTTTTTGCTGAAGCAAGAAACTTATATTCAAGAAATGTATTAAAAATATCTAACACAGATGATTTAGAAATTTTAAAAGAAACTGATTTAGGACATTTTGGGATGTTTGAAGGTAAAAAAGTACCTTTAGATTTTCCTATGTTAAACGAAGAACGAGAAGATTATGTTGTAGTAGATAAAAGAAATTTACAACCACTTAAGGCGAATTATGGTAGTGGTCAATACTATGAAAAATGGTCAACAGAAGAAAAAGCCCAAGCAGATGCAGATGAATTAAATAGAGCTTATCAAAAAACATATGGTGCTGTAGAAGGGCCTCATGTTGTTATGTATAAATCTGATTACTACTCTGAAAAAAGAATGTCCGAAGCTAAAAAGAAAAAGAAAAAAGGACCTAAATTAAATAAACCAACACGTTCATCTTCAGGTGGAAAAGCTTATAAAGTATATGTTAAGGATCCTAAAACAGGAAATGTTAAAACTGTTAGATTTGGATCTGGGGGATTAAGAGCTAAAATTAATGATAGAAAAGCTCGTCAAGCATTTGCTAAAAGACATAAATGTTCAACTAGGAATGACAAAACAAAGGCATCATATTGGAGCTGTAGATTACCACGTTATGCAAAATTACTCGGACTTAAATCAACATTCTCAGGATTCTGGTAAACCCTATAGAGATCTTGAAGTAACTGATTCTTACGTAATTCGTGAATTCGGTGATGATATAGATCCTATTGAATTAATGTGGCATCGTGATGATGAAGATAGAGTAATAGAATCAATAGAAAAAACAGATTGGCAAATTCAATTTGATAATAAATTGCCAATTTTAATTGAAAATCGTATATTTATAAAAAGACATGAATGGCATCGTGTTATAAAAGGAACAGGAAAATTAAAATTAAAAATACATAAAAATGGATAACTTTGATTACAAAAAATATCTAAAAGAAAATAAATTAGATGAAAACCTAGAAGAAGCTGTTAACCCCAAAGCTATGATGGCTGTAAAAATGTTTGGAGTTGAAGAAGCTATGAAAATGATGGTAGATAAAATGAGAGATGCCATCAAATCAGGAAAAGTAAAAGACTCAGAATTAGGAGCTTTAGAGGATATAGGTGATGCAGTAGGAAAAATGTTTGTTAAGGCTGCTGAAGATGCAATAGAAGCTAATAAATAATAATATGTGTAATTGCGAAATATGTAAATGTGGAACAAGTTGCGAATGCACTTGTTGTAATTGTTAAAAAGTATAGTTCGATTCATAGCCGAACGATTTAAAAAATATTTAGAGAGCTGTGGCCTCCAATTTGGGGACCACAGCTCTTTTTTTTATATTAATGTATTAAAATTTAAGTCTAAATGAATAAAAATGTAGTAATTGTAGGAGCAGGAGTAGCAGGAATTAATGCTGCTACTAAATTAGTAGATAATAATTTTGAGGGAAATATAACAATTATTGATATGGGTAAGGACCCATATAATAGATTACCTGAAGAAGTAATGACAGGAATGTTAGGAGCAGGAGGTTGGTCTGATGGTAAATTAACTTATCATACTTCAATAGGAGGACATTTATCAAAATATTGTGGTGAAGAAAAAGCAATGGAATTGATGGATCAAGTTATTAATAATTTTAAAAGATTCCATCCTAAACCAGAAGAAGTACAATGTTCAAATCCTGTAGCAGAACCTGATTTTATTAAACCATATTTTGGTTTAAGATTATTCCCAGTATGGCATGTAGGCACAGATTATTTACATGAAATAGGTAAAAATTGGTATAATTATTTAAAAGATAATGGTGTAGAATTTATTTGGGAATCTAAAGTAACTGACATCGATTTTGATGCTAGAGCACAAGAATGTACTTTTGAGGACTTAAATAATAATAAATTTTATAAAATAAAATACGATACACTTATTTTTGGTGTAGGTAAATCAGGTATTGACTTTGGAAAACAATTAGCAGAAGAATATAATTTACCAACTGAATCTAAACCAGTACAAATTGGAGTTAGATTTGAAGCACCACAAAAACACTTTCAAAAATTAATTGATGTAAGTTATGATTTTAAATTATATAGAAAATTCAATAATGAAGGTGTGTCATTAAGATCGTTTTGTACTAATAATAATGCTGCTTATGTTGCATTAGAAGAAACATATGGGGATTACAGTTACAACGGACACGCTAAAAAAGATCCTAAATATAAAAATGATATGACTAATTTTGGTATTTTAATGGAAATTAGAGGTATTGATAATCCATTTACTTGGTCTAGAGAATTAGTTGATAAAGTAAATAAAGTAGATATTGTAGGAGGAGAAGGATATGGGGGAGGTTATGCTCAAGGTAGATTTCAAGCAAAATATAAAGCAGGATTATATTATACTCCTGACCCTAAAAAATATAAATCAAAAACATCAGAGGGAGATTGGGTAAAAGCTCATTATATTGATAAAGATGGTTTAAATGATGTTAAAGATGCTTTTAAAGGTTATTTTAAATATATAGAAGATTTTATTAATGATATGAAAAAAATATTTCCTACATTAAAAGATGATTGGGGAATCTATATTCCTGAGGTAAAATATTTATCTCCTGAACCTTTAGTAAATTATGAAAATTTATCACTTACAGAATATCCAAATGTACATTTTGTAGGAGATGCTTTAAGCGCAAGAGGTATTACAGTATCTGGAGCACAAGGAACTTATGTAGCCGAAAGTTTAATTAAAAATAAAACAGAATGCCTAAAAGAAAAGAAATTACAGAACCAACAGTTAAACAAAGAATTCTTAAAAAAAGAGAAGAAGATGGAAGTTTAACTGAAATAATTACATTACATGATACTAATGGTGGGTTTAAAATCCATAATTTTGAAGGTCCTGCTGTAATTAATAAAAAACAAAGAGTAAAAGAATATTACCTTAATGGGATTAAATACTCAGAAGAAGATTGGAAGGCTATAAGAAAAGGTAGAGAAGGTTTACCTTGGTATAAAAATCCTGCAATGAGAGGAGCTAGACATTAAATTAGGTTATTAATAAAAAATTTTTTATATTACTAAAAATAATAATTATGAAAATAGGTTTTTGTGGAACAATGAGTGTAGGAAAAACTACACTAGTAAATAGTTTAAAAGAATTACCAGAATTTAAAAATTATAAATTTGCTACAGAACGTAGTAAATATTTAAATTCTTTAGGTGTTCCTTTAAATACAGATAGTACTTTTAAAGGACAAATTATTTTTGCAGCAGAAAGAGCAGCAGAATTAATGCAAGAAAAAATGATAACAGATAGAACTATTATTGATGTAATGGCGTTTTGTAAATTATCAAAATCAATGAGTGATGCAGAAAAATTTCATTTAAATGCTGCATTTTATCATTTAATAAATGAATATGATATGGTATTTTATGTATCTCCGGAAGGCGTAGAAATAGAAGATAATGGAGTAAGAGAAACAAATAAAGAATATAGAGAAGCTATTGATAAAGAAATAAAATCCATTTTAAGCATGCATAGATCTAATTTTATTGAAATTAAAGGTAATACAAAAGAACGTATAGATAAAATTAAAGAAACGATTTTTTCATGATATTTATAAAAAAATACAATTATGAATAAAACTGAATTAAAAGAGTTAATTAAAGAAGAAATTATTGACATTTTATCTGAAGCTTCTAAAGACGATATTGAATTACAAAAAGGTTTAAATAAAGAATTAGAATCAACAATTGCCTCCTATGAAAAAGCATCAGGTCATTTAAAAACTATAAAAGATTTAACTACAGAAGATGAAGATGAACCTACATCATCTCAATTAAAAGGAGCATCTAAAGATTCAGTAGCAGTATTAGCACGTAAACTTCAACAAACTTCATCTGAATTAAAATCCACAGCTAATAAATGGAAAAGATCAGAAGGTGAAGAAAAAGAAAAACTAAAAAATAGACTAATAACTTTAACAAAAATCAAAAAAGAGCTTGAGTCTATGCTCTAATAAAAATTATGAAAAAGATTTGGAAAATATTAGCTGGAATAGGAGCAGTAGTACTCGGTATTTTAGCGTTAACATCTAGTAAAGGTAGTAAAAAACAATTTAAAAAAGATCTTAAAGATAATAAGAAAAAATTAAAAGATGTAAAAAATAAAACTAAAAAAGCTAAACAAGAAAAGAAAAAAATAGAAGAAAAAATTGTTAAGCAAGATAAAAAAATAAAAGATACTAAGTCAAAAGTTAAATCTACTAAATCAGCTAAAAAAACTATATCTGATTTTGAAAAGAAATATAGAAGTAAGAAATAAATGAAAAAAATATTATTTATATTAGCATCAGTAATTTCGTTGAATTGCTTTGCCCAGGATAAAATAGTTAAAATACCACAATCAGAATTAGATGCATTTTTTCTAGCTGTTGATACTTTACAATATCAGGATTCATTAAAAACTATACTTATAGCAGATCTTGAATTACAATTACTAAATAAAACTAATTTAAATTTTACTAACGAAACAATTATTCTTAATCAAAATAGTGAGATTAAATTACTTAACGATCAAATTAAACTGTATGCAGATAGATTAAAAATAACAGATAAATGGTATAATAAAAGATGGTTTGGTATAGTAATTGGGGTTGCAGGAACATCGACAGCAATTTATTTAGCAGGACAATTATAAAATACATATGTCGGATATAAAAAAAATAATAAGACAAGAATACATAAAATGTGCTAAAGATCCTATACATTTTATGAAAAAATACTGTTATATCCAACACCCCCAAAGAGGTAGAATTCAATTTAATTTATATCCTTTCCAAGAAAAAGTATTAGGTAAATTTAAAGAAAATCCATATTCTATAATTTTAAAATCAAGACAATTAGGAATATCTACTTTAACAGCAGCTTTTTCATTATGGACTATGTTATTTCATAAAGATAAAAATGTTTTATGTATAGCAACTAAACAAGAGACTGCTAAAAACATGGTAACTAAGGTAAAATTTATGTATGATAATTTACCATCTTGGTTATCTATAGATTACATTGAAAACAATAAATTAACATTAAGATTAACAAATGGTTCACAAATTAAAGCAACATCAGCTTCAAGTGATGCTGGTAGATCAGAAGCCGTTTCTTTATTATTAATTGATGAGGCTGCTTTTATTGAAAATATTGGAGAAATTTGGGCATCAGCACAACAAACATTAGCAACTGGAGGTGGATGTATTGCTTTAAGTACTCCTTATGGAACCGGAGGATGGTTTCATCAAACATGGGTTAAAGCAGAAGCTAAAGAAAATGAATTTTTACCTATTAAATTACCTTGGTTTGTCCACCCAGAAAGAGATGAAGAATGGAGGAAAAGACAAGATGAATTACTAGGTGATCCTAGAATAGCAGCACAAGAGTGTGATTGTGATTTTAGCACATCAGGTGATGTTGTTTTTTATTCAGAATGGTTAGATTTTATAAATGAAACAACAATTAAAAATCCATTAGAAAGAAGAGGAGTAGATCAAAATTTATGGATTTGGGAACCAGCTGATTATTCTAGAGAATATATGGTAACAGCTGATGTAGCTAGAGGTGATAGTAAAGATTATTCTGCATGTCATGTTATTGACATTGAAACTAATGTACAAATAGCAGAATATAAAGGACAAATGCCTCCTAAAGAATTTGGATATTTTCTTACAGGATTAGCTACAGAATATAATAATGCTATGTTAGTAGTAGAAAATGCTAATATTGGATGGGCTACTTTGGATGCAATTATAGAAAGAGGATATAAAAATTTATATTATTCTCCTAAATCTGATACAATAACAGCAGAGTCTTATTTAAGAGTATATGAAGGTAATTCTGAAATGACTCCTGGATTTACTATGTCAATGAGAACAAGACCTTTAGTAATAAATAAATTTAGAGAATTTGTAGGAGATAGAAGTGCAACTATTCAATCAAAAAGGTTATTAGAAGAAATGAAAGTATTTATTTGGAAAAATGGAAGACCTGAAGCTCAGACAGGATATAATGATGATTTAGTAATGTCATTTGGTATAGCTATGTTTTTAAGAGACACATCATTAAAATTCCAACAACAAAGTTTAGATAATGCTAGAGCAGCATTAAATAATGTAACAAGTACAAAACATTCCTACAAAGGAGTATATAATAATAAATCAGTCAAAAATCCTTATCAAATGAAAATAAAGGGTAATAATGAAAACATTGATTGGTTATTTTGATATATTTATAATAATAAAATAAAAAATGGCAGATACAGGTTTATTTTCAAGACTACAAAGATTATTTTCAACAGACGTATTAATTCGTAATGTTGGGGGTAATCAGTTAAAAGTTATGGATGTTAATCAAATCCAAATGAGTGGTGAATTAGAAACTAACTCATTAGTAGATAGATATAATAGAGTTTACACTAACTCACCAAATTCATTATATGGTCAACAAACTAATTTTAATTATCAGACATTAAGGCCTTACTTATATTCTGAATATGATGCTATGGATACAGATGCTATTGTAGCTTCTGCATTAGATATAGTAGCAGATGAAGCTACATTAAAAAATGATATGGGAGAAGTTCTTCATATTAAATCATCTGATGAAAATATTCAAAAAATATTATATAATCTATTTTATGATGTATTAAATGTAGAATTTAATTTATGGCCGTGGATTAGAAATATGGCTAAATACGGAGATTTTTTCCTAAAATTAGAAATAGCTGAAAAATATGGGGTTTATAATGTTATACCATACACTGCTTTTCATATAGAAAGACAAGAAGGATTTGATAAAGAAAAACCAATGGAGGTAAGATTTAAATACAATCCAGATGGTGTAGCAGGTTCAGATTATGGATATTTTAATGTTCCTAATTCAGGTAATCAAAATGATATTCAAAATATATTTTTTGATAACTACGAAATGGCACATTTTAGATTACTAACAGATATGAATTTTTTACCTTATGGTAGATCATATATAGAACCTGGACGTAAATTATTTAAACAATATACATTAGCAGAAGATGCAATGTTAATTCATAGAATTGTAAGAGCCCCAGAAAAAAGAATTTTTTATATGAATGTGGGTTCTATACCACCGAATGAAGTTGATGCTTTTATGGAAAAAACAATTTCTAAATTAAAGCGTACTCCTCATATGAATGAAGATACAGGAGAATATAATTTAAAATATAATTTACAAAACTTATTAGAAGATTTTTACATTCCTATTAGAGGTAATGATACTTCAACAAAAATAGAAAATTTAGCGGGATTACAATTTGATGGTATTCAGGATGTAGAATATTTAAGAGAAAAATTATTCGCTGCTTTAAAAGTTCCAAAAGCATTTATGGGTTATGATGCAAATTTAGAAGGTAAAGCAACATTAGCTGCACAAGATATTAGATTTGCAAGAACTGTAGAAAGAATACAAAGAATTTTCACATCAGAATTATATAAAATAGCATTAATTCATTTATACACCCAGGGTTATAGAGATGAAAGTTTAACTAATTTTGAATTATCATTAACTACTCCATCAATTATATATGACCAAGAAAAAATTGCATTAATGACAGAGAAAATGGGATTAGCTCAATCTATGTTAGATAGTAAAATTATTCCATCTGATTGGATTTATGAAAATATCTTCCACTTTAGTGAAGATGAATATGATGAATATAGAGAATTAGTAAGACAAGATCAAAAACGAGTATTTAGAAATTCTCAAATAGAATCAGAAGGAAATGATCCTTTAGAAACAGGAAAATCATATGGTACTCCTCATGATTTAGCATCATTATATGGTAAAGGAAGAATGTATTCGGATCCTTCAAATATACCACCGGGATATAATGAAAATGAAAAAACACCTTTAGGTCGTCCTAAAGAAAAACTTACTAAAAGAAATACTCAAGATGATAATTTTGGAAAAGATAGGTTAGGGGTTAGAAGAATGAAGGATGATAAAAGTGTTAATGAAATTAATGGCAATAAAATTATGGCTAAATATGAAGATATGCTTGAAAGTATGCCATTTAACACAAAAGAGGTAATATCAGAAAAAAAGTCTACCAAAGATAAAAAATCTTGATATATTTATAAATAAATACTACTTTAATATGCGTATAAAACATTCGAAGTTTAAAAATACAGGTCTACTTTTTGAGCTGTTAGTTAGAACTATCACATCGGATACCTTAAATGGGAAAGAATCTCCAGCTATTAATATTTTAAAAAAATATTTTGTAAATACTGAGTTAGGAAAAGAATATAAACTGTATGAAACAGTATTCAAAAAATCAATAATATCTGAAGGAAAAGCAAATATAATTCTTAATACTGTTTTAGAAACTTCAAGGAAATTAAATAGAAGTGCTTTAAGAAGAGAAAAATATAATATAATAAAAGAATTAAAAGAATGTTATAATTTAGAAGAATTATTTAAAACTAAAATAAGTAATTATAAACCTTTAGCTTCTTTATATACATTATTTGAAATTTTTAATTCTAAAGACATAACAGATCCTAGCCAAATTGTAGATAATAGAGTTAGTATTATGGAATATCTTACTAAATCTGAAATGAATAAAGAAGATGTTAAAGAAGATATTCTTGAAGAATTTAAATCATATGATAAAGACTTAAGAATTCTTACGTATAGAGTATTATTAGAAAAATTTAATGATAAATATTCTAATTTAAATTCATCCCAAAAAACAGTTTTAAAAGAGTTTATTAATAATGTAGATAATACAAGTAATTTAAAAAACTTTTATAATACTAAAATAAATGAAATTAAAACTACTTTAAACTCAGAAATTAAAAATGTAAAAGATAAAGCTACTAAAATTAAATTAGAAGAAGTTAGTAAATATTTAAAAGAAGTAGATAAAAGACAAAGAATAAATAATGATAATTTAGTAGATTTATTACAATATTATTCTCTTCTTGAGGAGTTAAAGCTAGTAAAATAATGGGCATTAACGAAAGAATACATAAGATTTTAGAACAAAATAAAGTAAAATTTGTTGACCCTAAACCTGAAAAAGAAGCAGAAGATGAATTAAAAGAAAAAGATTGGGCTAAGGGTATTGTTTATGTAGATGATCCTAGAATTCCACAATCATTTCTAAAAAAAATAGAAAAAGAATATGGCCCCATTCCGAGAGGAAGTTATTTCTCAGGAAATTTTTCAATGTATTGGGAAAAGTTAGAACCAGATTATGGTGGAGAAGTAAATACAGGAGGTAGGTCAGTTTCAAATCAATATAGATTACCTAATATTAATAATGTATTTAGACAATTTCAAAAACTTAATAATCAACTTGAATTTTTAAAGGATAATGAAAGTATTAGAAAAGATAAGGGTTTACAAGATGTATTTAAACAAATAAAAGATTCATTTAATACTTATCGTACTTATATTAGAAAAAATTATCCTGAAAATTATGAAACTTTAAAAGAAATGTCTACAACAGGAGGAGGACCAGGAGCAGCTTCATTTTCACCCGGAACAGGAATGCAATATGCTACAAAATATGCATTTAAAAAGAAAAGAAAAGATGAAAAATAATCCGGGAGCATCATTAGGCCCAGGTCCTAAAGCAGGTCCTGATGGGGTAAAAGATAATTATTATGTAAAAAAATTTAAATACAAATTAGTATCTAAAAATAAAAATGGTAATTATGTGCAAAAAGGATCAGATTTAGAAGTTAAGCAACTGTTTGAGACAAAATTTCATAATGAAAGAATTAATGCATTTGATTTAATTGAAAAAGAACTTAATGATATTTATAAATTGATATCAAATGCTAAAAATGAAACAATAAAATATTATAAAGAAAATCCAAAATCATTTACAGTAGTAAAACCTACAGATTTAATTATGGATTATTTAAAAGACATTAAACAATTACTAAAAGGCGAATAAAATGGCAAGAACATTACAAGAAAAATACAACCAAATAAAAGAGGGTAAAGGTCATAAAGGAGTATTCTTAAATGAAGCTAAACGTCTTTTCCCACAATTCATTACTAATACTACTAGTTTAAATGAAGCAACTACTATTTTAAAACAAAAAAATATTATAAATGAAGGTACTGTAGGATTAGGAGTATCTGCTGATTTTGGGAAAAAACAAGATTGGCATAAAATTTTCGAAGAAAAGTTAAATCAAAATAACTACGATTATGAAGATAAAAAGAAGATAGATAATATGGGTGGGGAACAATTTCAAAAAGGAGTTTATTTTGAAATGGAAAAAGTAAGAAATACTGTAACAAGTGAAAATTTAGGTGAATTATTAGAAAAAGCTAGAGAAACAGTAAGAAAAAATTTAGCAAAAGACTCTATGTTTTATCTAAAAAACGCAGCATTTGGCGTAGATAAATTAGGATATTCAGATGAACGTCCTGGTTTAAATCCAACACAAATCAAAGGAAAACATAAAGCTAGTGGTTATGGTGAGGCATCAACTACAAAACCTGAAAAAGGAGAAACAGGAACAGGTTATATATCTGTAAAAGAAGATAAATTGTCATTTAAAGATTTATTAAACGATTAAGTTATGAAACAAGTACTTATTGAAACAATCTCATTTACACCAAGAGTAAAATTATCTGAAGGTAAAAAATCAGAAAATGGAAACCCTATAGTTGAAGGAATTTTAGCTACTGTTGAAGTTAAAAATGGTAATGGTAGATATTATAAAAGAGATTTGTGGCAAAGAGAAATGGATAAGTACAATGAAGTAATTAAAGAAAATAGAGCAGTTGGAGAATTAGATCACCCTGAATCATCAGTAGTAAATTTAAAAAATGTTTCACATAATATTAAAGACACATGGTGGGATGGAGATAATATTATGGGTAAGATAGAAATACTACCTACTCCATCTGGTAACATTTTAAAATCACTTATTGACAATGGTATAACAGTAGGTGTATCATCAAGAGGAATGGGTTCATTAAGGCCAATGGGTGAGGTACAAGAAGTACAAGATGATTTTGAATTATTATGTTGGGATTTTGTTTCAACCCCATCAAACCCAGGCTCTTATATGAATTTAGTAAAGGAAGGGTTAGAATTTAAATCAGCAAACCCATATATTAAAGTAAATTCTATTATACACGAAATACTTTGCTCTAAAGGAAGCTGTCCAATTTCGTAATTTTTAATAATCCTCATATACGTATAATTGTAAATATGCCATTTTCTTATATGGCATTAGAGTAATTAATAATTCTATTACGTTTCCAATAAACGTATTTCCCAAAAAAAATTTTAGGACAATGAACAGAGACTTTTTAAAAGAAGCAATCGCTGATGCTAAAGCTGTAAAAGAATCAGCAATAGCAAATGCAAAAGCTGCTTTAGAAGAATCTTTTACACCACACCTTAAATCTGTATTATCTGCTAAACTGCAAGAAATGGATGAT
>VTLG01002953.1_pt1 | contig 14833 bp, 11 predicted proteins | sample 4694571 | NCBI WGS metagenome assembly VTLG01 (sample SAMN12604809, study PRJNA352737) | marine metagenome | biome: ENVO:00000447; feature: ENVO:00000209|ENVO:00000569|ENVO:01000036; material: ENVO:00002151; isolation source: viral sequences binned using virsorter ...
AGTTTCTATAAGAAGGTTTATATATTGCATTTGAATCAGAATTTATATTATCATTTCCTGCAAACGTACTATCTTTATACTCTCCACTATCCTTATCATACTTCACAAAGGCATTATTATCCTTCTGCAGACCAATACCTGTGTACTGTGCTACAACCATAGACTTAAATCCTGTGGCCTTATCTCCATCAGCAAATAGACCACACATACCATAAACAGATCTCAGTGATATGTTAAAGACATATGGTGAGGATGAAGTAACAGTATCAACTTGAAGATTGACAGTTGAACCAGTTACCGTTGGTAAGGGATTTACAGGGGCATTTAATACTTTATACTTGAACTCTGTAGTTCCTGATGAATCAGTGGTAACAACATCACTAACAACAAACTCTCCACTGTAACCATCTGCGGTAATTCCTTCTAACTGGAATGCAGTATCTACATCTAATCCAGAAAGAGCACTAGATAATTCAACAGTAATATCAGTAGAAGTTGTAGAACCATCTCCAGCCTTAATACTAGAGATACCAACTGTACCCCCTAGAGGGCCAACAATTCTATACTCATCAACCTTGGGTTGAATATCAAGACCTGATGAAGGATAATCTGGTTCAATTTCTCTACCAGAAGAAGGGCCATATGCAAGACCAACCTTCTCATAGTACATATCAAGGTCAGTTCTTGCTGCATCAAAATCAGAAATGAATGCATCATCAATCTTGACATCATTAACACCGTCAGCATATTCAAATACTGTTAGTTTATGGTGTGAGAAGTTAGGAACAAATCTATTATTAGTATAGTCTTTATATACAGAACCATTTGGATTACCATCAAAGATAGTAAACTGCCAAATATAACAAGAACCTGTTAATCTGAAAATAGCAGACTTTTCAATATTATCATTTTCAGGATTAGGAACATATCTCGGTCTTATCTTTGTCTTTCTTAAATCTAAACCAACAATTGATGTACCACGAGGAAGGATAATACCCCCGTAGACACTATTCATCTTATAAAGAGCATTATCGTCTGTGCTTAAATCAAAATTGGTTGTAAGAGACCATGCAGGGAAATTATCTGACGTAGTACCATCTCTTAACTTATAATTATCTGCCCCATCTGGAATCCATCCAGGCCTATTATCTACAATATGTTCACCAGGATAAAGAAGAATGGTAGTTTTACCAAATCTATCATTATCCAAACCTTTCTGATATGAAAACCTAGACGCTTCAACAAGAGCTCTTTGAATGGTTTTAAATGGACGAGTTAATGAATTTCCTTGATTCTCAATACTGTCTGTCGCATCCAAATCATTCGGATTTACATACAGAATATTGCCACGAACATTCTTGAGGAAATTATCTAGACGACTGAGAGGCATCTTATTTGCACGATAAGTTCTATTATGACTTATTTATCAGACTAAGGATTGGTATATGAAAGCATATCATCTGGACAGTTCTCTCGTACAAAATGCAACACATTCATGAACTCTTCTACAGTCTCACACTCTACTGTTCTTGCCTCTCCTTCATCTGAATATAGGTGTACTTTACGTTGAATTGTATCCACAACACAACGGGATAGGAAATCTTCTTCCATTGTAAACCTTATAATGGTCTATCTAGTATACCACGACTAGTCCTTGATGTCAAGCAGGTCACCAACAACCATATAATAGCAGTCCACAGGAATTCCTTGACTCTGCAAATGAACCTCAAGGCCTTGTACTCTTTTTACGATCAGATTTTGCTTTGCTCCTACCTCTGTAAGGTGGACTGTCACGGTAGATAGATCAACTAACTCCTCCCATTCTTCGGGAAGATTAATTAGTTTCTTTTGGGTTCTACCGTGTAATGTTAAAGAATCAGTCATTGTCTATCACATCCACAATGTTTTGTGTATCTATAAATCTTTTTGCACCTTCTAATTGAGTTATCCTATCATTTACATTACCAATAGATTGTCGTAGTCCCCATATTCTTTTACATACTTCATTTCTTTCACCTCTTAAAGCATTGGCTGCATCCACCATTAATTTATTATTTCCTGTATGATCAGTGAAAGCCGTTTCTATAGGAGTCAGAGCAGAAATTGCATTATTAATAGGATTATCCACAGTTGAATCACATGCAGATAATGTTTCTAACATACCCCCACCACCATAACCAAATGGTTGAGTCAAATCCATACTTCCTGTAGGATCTCCAGCAGAAACACGATTAGTTTGATATATAGGAGCAGTTTGGAATCCTACTTTCCAATAAGATCTATCTGCACCAACATTGGGAGGTTCAACCAAAGTTAAATGGGTATAATCAGTAGGATCCATAGGAACTTCCTGCCCATTTAAATCAGGATTCCAACCTTGAGCACCACTAGGTGCTCCCGAATTATCTAATGAAATAGAGATTCCGATTCCTATATTAGCAGTTTGCATGATTCCCACAGTCTGAGGAACAAAAGGATTTATCCAAAGATCTAGATTATCCCCCATTCGTATTTGATATTGAAATCTTCCTTGTGGATTTGTCTTAACAGTGAATTCTATATCATCAGCAGGGGTAGTAGCTCCAAGTTCATCTCCTAAAATTTTAATAGTATCACCAGGAGAATAACCTAATCCACCCTGACCAACAACATCAACAGCAACATACTCAATAGTATTAGGTGAATCAGCACCAGCACTTGCAATACCTACATTAAATAATGCACCAACACCCCCCTGATCAGATGAACTCGGAACAGCGACATAGGGATCATCTTTACCATTCTCTGTATTAGGTTTATATACTGCTCCATTAGAAGTCACGACTCCCACTTGCCCCACAGGGCCTGTATCCGCATCATCCAGCACTCTAAATGATACTGCATCGAAAGCAGATACAGCAGCACCTGCTGTATTAGTTAAAGTAATAATACTAACAGGAGATGAAGTAGTGGTAATACCATTCGTAGGTATCTGACTTAAATCAGCAAAACCAGTAGTAATACCAGCAATTTTAGTAGTTGCAACTATGACTCCTGGTTCCTCACATGTTACAATTTGACCTATTCTTAATATATTAGAACCTGCATCGGGATCTTCACCTGTGGTTCCTACAGGATTCATGACCACAAGTTGGTTGGAACCTATAGACATCGTTCCAATAAAACTGGTCACGAAAGTCTCTCCAATATCTAATGCATATTGTTCACTATAATATTTTATTCCATAGTAATTCTTAGGATCAAACCCAAATCTAAAAGTATCTGCAGTATGATGCTCAAAATAAGGAAAACCACCACCTTGTTCCTCATTTCCTGTTTTTGGAGTTTGTTCTGCTCCTGTTATGGCATTGGTAGGAGAAGTAGTCAATATTCCCACACCACCGCCAAGAGGAACCAAATACCAGAAATATGTACTTGCTATACCCACCAAATTTCCACTCATATTCTTAATCACATCTGTATAACCATTAGGATTTAATTGTACACATTCAAAAGTAAATCGATTCAAGGCAGAAAATGAACCATTCCAAGAACCACCACTATCAGTGTCAACATTTTTAGCAACCCAGAATAAATCAGATCTACAAGATGTTATTCCTGTAAAATGATCCAGATATGCATCCTTTACATCATCAATTGCCCTATTTACAACCTCTATTTGTCCTAATAAATTAGCATCCAATGCTTCAATAGCTGTATCCCAAGTCTTTTTCTCATCATCTACAATAACAACTTGATCCTGAAAGTATCCAACTTGTCCATACTGTTCATTAAGATTATCATAAATCTTTTGCTGCATTTCAGTTGATAATGACATTATACGTTCTCCTTATCATAATGGTAACCTGCAATAGAATGATCTGATTGATCACCAGGATAATCTGCAGGGGATTCTCCTTCATACTCTACATGCAATTCGGGGCCAATTCTATTGCCCCATACCTGATAAAAACATTCTACTTGAGTCAAATGATCTGAAGAAAGAATGATTTTATTATCTTCAATTTCTTTTACATATAAAGACAAATCAGGTTTTCCGCATGGTGTAAGATTTACTGTAATTGTATCATAGTCTACCAGTCCTTGCCAATAGTCTGGTATATCAATGATATGAGTTCCTTTCAATTTACCTCTTATATAAACTGCAGACTCTGGGCCTTCTACGCATACATGACGCAATCTCCATCCTTTTTTATTTGGATGCTCAATATCAAAAGATTTATTCTTCTTTGAATATCCACTAAAGAAGAATCCTTGAAGAAAAGGAGTTTTTTGAGGCCCACTCACTGCTTTAATATTACTTTCGCATGATGCTCCTACATTAGTCTCAGCACCTACATCAGCCGTAGCACCAACCTTGGTTTCAGGGCCAGTTTGACCTTTTGGTCCCTGATGTTGTTTAACACCAGCAGAATTTCTAACAGGAGCTACAATGTTTATCGCCACAGACTCTACAATATTAATCATTGCAGTATTCAGTGTCATTCCTACCATTCCTACACCAGGATCCCCAATCATCACATCCAAAGGAGTGGCAGGTACATTTGCTTTGGTTGTTACCTTAAAAATAGTTGGAACCTTAGCGGCCATGGGATTGGCAAGACTAGGGCGGGAGACCATCAATGCTGCTTCTGCAAATGCTGGATAAGATAAAGGACTACCTATTAAAACACATCCACTCGCAAAAATAGATCCTGGAATAGTAGCAGGCCCTATTCCTAAAGCAATAGGATCTCTTGTAGGATTGGCTATGGGATTTAGTGAATCTGGATTAGCAGATACATGTAATTGGTGACCAACGTGTATGTCTTGAACTTCCATGTGTTATATCCTATTTGATATCAATTAATTTTGCAATGGTTCTCTTCCATTGTAGTGGAGTCTTACTACCAGAACCCAGACTTGAAAGCACCGTCGCTGGATCATGACCCTCATCAGTTTTAAGTTCACCCGTAATTACGCATCTATTACTAGAAGTTATACTCATTTCATTTTCACCATTCAGACTACATACATCTCCTGCTTGTATCGCAACTCTATCCGAATCAGTTCTAAATGATCCTGAAGCACTTAGACTTACATTCCCTTTACCATCTGCAGGATTTCCCTCTGAAATTAACTCAATATTATTAGCCTCAATTCTGACAGTTCCATGAGGTGCTTTTAATACCAGATCCCCATTCTTTGCATACCATACACCAGCGATTCCTGCTTGTTGATTAGTTGCTCCTGATGGAAGTTCTCCACAATTGATAGAAAATACGGCAGGAGTTTGACAAACAATAGATCCTTCTAGAGGGCCTGCTTCAATTAATTCAATGCTTTGAGCATATCTAATTCCATGAGAAGGAAAAATACGACGCAGACCAGCAGCAATCTTTGCTCCATTCTTATTTTCATAAGACAGAAATAATCCTGCCTCATTATTATTAAATTCTAAGTGATTCCAAGTATTAAACTGAGACATTATACCACCTTCCCAACACAATCAACAACTTGAATTACAGGAGTACCTTCAGGAAAAGTCATTCCTCCATGTTTAGGTCTATGGAATTTCATAATAGGTAATAAAATAGCATTGTATCCAGTCTCAGTATTTATAGTAATTTCAGGAAGTTTAGTAAACCCTGATCCACAATCAGTAACCACAATTCTTCTGATTTCCCCATCTTGACTTTCTTCAATATGAGCCTTTGCTCCATTAGAAGGTTCAATCTTCACTGTATCTTTACAAGGATCAAAATTAAATCCAGGATTTTGAATAATAATTTCATCAAGGCATACGACAACAGGATATGTATTTTTAGGAATACACGCAGGAGGAGGGCATCCAGGTGCAGTAACAGAAACCATCAAATCTCCATTACATCGACCCCAATTATCATTATCTATTTTAGATTGCATACATGAATCCAATTGAATCTCAGGATTATTTTCAAGAAAATGTCTTATATCACAATCAGTAAATCCTAATAATTTGGCCTTTTTATAATCCACCTCACAATCAAACCATTCATCAGAAAGATCTTTATCTTTATCCTCTATCTTATATCCCATGATACTATAGTAATTATCATAATCATAAAAAACATCACTAACCTCAGGAATTCCATATTCATCCAAAGAAGTCTTTATTATGGCTCCAAAGGGATCCTTTAATATCCATGCAATCGCCGCAGGGTTTTCAGTAATATTATTATACTCACTAGCTACTCTTCCTCTGTGAGGTATATTACTAATTTCTGCTTTTATTTCATGAACAGCAGCTTCTACATCTCCTGCATAAAATTGGAACTGCAAATCTCGATTATGTCCAGCATACGGTTGAGTTGATCCTAATTGAACACCATCCCAGTAAAGAGTTCCTACATTATCTGCTTGCATTTCAAAAGTATAAGTTCCTGGAGTAAAAGTAGCAACTCTCCATGTGGCACTCGATTTTCCGATTACTTTGTACTGAGGATCATGAGTAGCAGGATAAACTCCATAATTTTTTAAGAAAGAAGACCATCCTTGACGATCAGTTAAAACCCAATGATTCAAAGGTAACACATCTGCAGCTCTTACCCAAGGAATCTGGTTAGCAAATTCTTCTTCAGCAATATCAATGGGATCAGGAGGAGTATAACTCCTCAAATATCCTACTCTATATGAAATATCATCTTTTATAATTTGAGGAACTTCTTCAAAAGTATTTTGGTTAAATTCACCTAAATATTCTCCATTTAGATAAAAATTCCAATCTGCTATCTGAGAATTAACATCATCACTTAAAGCCTCCGTTCTTTTTATTCCAGTAGGACCATCTCCTTGCCAATCAAATAAACCCGTAGGTTTGAAAGAATCTATTAATGTGGCAGTCGTAAACTCAAAATTTAGTGATTTTTGCCCTGTTTTAGAGGATATAGGAAATTGACTCATATCTTGAGGGACATAAGTGCTCACTCCAGTAACTTGTGCTCCTGGTAATTTACTTGCATCAAAATCAGCATCAATGTAAACTTTAGGTTTACCAGGAAGTTGAACCCAATCCCCAGTATATAAAGTAATTACATCACCTGGAGAATAAGGATCATCCCAATCTAAATTCTTTCTTCTCACTACTGTTTGACATCTATCTGCCCATATTCTACCATCCCCACCTTGAGAACCATCGGGAGCTGGAAGATATCCATATCCAGAATTACTAATAAGAACCTTGGTAACACCAAATGTAGTAAGAGTGGTAGGGGTAATGGTGGTAGTTGTAGTTGTTCTAGCAGTAATTATAACAATATCTCCTACCTGATAATTAGTTCCTTTATCATTAATTGAAATTGCTGTAATAGATCCTCCATCTGTTTTTACAATACCTATTGTAAAACCTGTTCCATTACCCCCTTTCGTCGAAACATTTGCCATACATTCATTATATCCACCTCCTCCTTTAAGATTTTTAACAGAGACCACACCACCATTAGAATTGACTGTCTCGATCTCAACTGTTGCATTTTGTCCAGTAGTGGTAGGGATAATCGTAGTCCCCTCAACATCTGTAGTCCCATCAACATCTGTATCAACATCTGTGGTTCCTGTAATATTAATCATTCCTCCCATTTTAGGATGAATCTCACAGTAATAATATAATCTATCGGGAGTATTATTATTCACCGCTATTCGAGAATAAGCTGTGTCCGTAGCAGATTTTCCTAATCCAGGAATTCCATCAATTGTTACTCCTCTTGTATATTCTACTCCACCACCATGAGTACCATCTTTTGTTTCAGAAAATCTTAAAGGATGGCCATTATTAGAAACATGTTCCTGATTTAGAATATAAGTATTGCCTCGATCAAATGTAAGAGTTCTTTGTTGTTTATCATCAATGAAATATCTATTTCCAGCTGCTACTGCATTTACTGTCACATGATAAGTAATTCCTATTCCTGCAGTTGTACCCTGACCAAACTGACCTCCTATTGCTCCACCACCAGTTCCATCAGTGATAATTCCAGTTATCCCACCTGTAGTGCCAACACCAACTGTACCAATTCCTGTGATGGGGCCTATAATTACTTTTCCTACTCCTCCATGACCATTTTTACACTTATCATCAATATCAATCAAAGGCACGGATGCTGCGTCTTCAACTTGACCATTCTCAACAATATCCACTCCTACTATACTACCGTCTTCTCCACTAATAACAGCATTTCCAATTGTTTCTGCTACTTGCTTTACACCATGAAAAGTAATGTCTGGATTTCCACAAAAAACAGGGCCTGAATCACATGTTGTGGTATCAAACATGCCTTCTAGAAGTGAATCAATATCAAGTCTAAAGTCATAAGTACTAATATCTTCAGGAATATTAGTTACCTCCTCAAATGCTGTGGCAACATCTTTTACCTTATCAAATATTGCACCAAAATCCAGTGGATTTGATACTTTTGCTCCATTTAAAATATTATATCTTATTACGTTCTGTTCATCAGCAAAACATTCAAATTCACATTTTAATAAACTCATAATATTATCTAATACATTACCAATAGCATCTACCAAATCAAGAACAGCACCAGCTGCACCAGAAACCTTGCTCAAAGCACTGATAACATTATCAAATACTCCCTGTACCAATCCTGCTACTTGTCCTAAAAGTTGACCAAGAAAACCTCCAATAAAATTTTCAACCAAACAATTTGCAGTGTTCACAAACTTCTGGAAAAAAGCAGTAAGAGCACGATCAACTAATCCAGGTAATAGTCTTATTATTGCATTCCATACACAAGCAATTGCTTTAGCAATTAAATCCCAATACTCATTTGTTATAAATCTAGCAGAATTGGGAAAGAGTCCTTTTAAAAGATTGGCTATGACATTAGACTTTCTCAATATTTGCTGCTTCAACTTATTAAATAACTTCACTAATTGATCAGATATCCATTTAGATGCATTTGCCAGATTCTTTCTATAGGCCCTAATGGTATTTTCAAATGATACAACAGTTACGTCATTATTTCTTAATGCACTCCAAAAAGCAGATGCATCACCATCTTCTTTCAGATCATCAGGATCTCCTTCTATGCTTTCTATGGCATCATCAACACTATCTCTAAAGTCTCTAAGACCTTTGAAGGATTCTTTCAAACTTTCACTTACCTTCTTTGCATCCTTTAGTTCTTTCTGAACAGCTCCTCCTACACCCGTACCATCTTTAACCGTACACCACGGAGAAAAAGTCAGTTCCTCCGTACTAATTTGATATTGTTTTGCATCTGCAAGTGAGTCAACTTGGTTATTAAAAACCTCTGCACAATCAGGAATTCCTTTTCCCTTTTTGTACATACTATCAGGAACCAAAAAGAAAGTATCTCCTGGTTGGAATCCACTTTCTTTTGGTTTTAATTCACATACAGTATTAGGAGAAATTCTATCAATAAAATACTCATTACTTATTGGATCTTTATAAACATAAACCCAACTTCCATTTGGAAGATAGGATCTACCTACACTCCATGCAGGATTAGATCCAGACATAGGCCCATAAGCCCACGGTAATGCTTCCTTTGCAACACTGTCATCATGTTCTCCTAATATCCTAACCTTGAACTGCGGAACTTTACTAGTTTTCTTTTTTGTCTCAGTTTGATTTCCTTGACCCCCATCTAGAGTATATTCATCACCAGAAAATTCTTTTTTGAACAGTTTGGAAGTAGAACTTTCTTTAGACGCTCTATTCCCCACAACTTGAGCCAACTTAAGTTCGCTGCTGTGAGCATCGACCTTCAAAAAAGACTTACCTTTTATTATTTTTTTATTTGTAGATTCCATATACTATGTAGTGCTAATCGTCGTATACCTTACACTCATCAGCGTCAGGGTGATTATCACAATAAATTTCTAAATGAGTATCTTCATGTCTTGTATGATAATCATTAATTTTACCTTCATTCGCATCTACTTTATCATCCTTATGGTAAACATCATAGTCAGCATGAACATTTTCTAAATCCTGCTTAGTGTACTCGTGCATACCATGATTAGTATGCTCTTTACCATCTTTGGGGTCAATATAGACCTCATGTTCTAAGTCGTGTTTAATAGTCATGTTGTTTTAACTCCGTAAGAATCTCTTACCAAATGCAGACCAGTAAACGAATTACCCACATCACCATAATGACATAGATCCGCTATCATATATATGCCACTTTTCCTAGTTCTACTTCCAATAGGAGTTACCTTGGTGGAAAGTTCAGGAAATTCACAAAAAATTAAGTCTCCTGCACTTAAACTAAGATCAGCTTCAATAACAATCTCAGCAGATGTATTCATTTTTTGTCGATAATTCTGTTGTGCCTGTTGGATAATGTCTTCTACATTATAATTGATTTCTTGATATTTTTCAACCTGTTGCTCTAGAGTGTCGAATCCAACAACAGTTTGTCCTGCAGATTGTCTTATATTTTGTTTCTGAGTGGGTAAAGGTTCTCCATCATCATCCAAATAATCACTATTAATTTTAGGTAAATGTCTTCCTGCCGTAATTCCATTTCCTTTACCTGAAGATTTAAGATCTCTTACTTCATAAGTTTTTGCCACTTCATTAAAAACATGTATTTGTGATGACCATGCACCTGTCTCAAATTGCTGTAGGGCATCTACACTCTTAGACATGTCAGCCCATAAAATTTTACCATCATATCCAACAGGTATGTCCTCATCTCCCTTACTATTTTCAATATATTTTCTTATGGTTCTTCCCGTAGTATCATACAATTTATCCAATGATTTAAATTGATAACCATGTGAAGTTTGAAAGAAAAGATAACCAGCTGTATTTCCTTTTGCCGTTTTGCCCTTGGATGTTTGTATATTGGGAATACCTAATTGTTGCATATGTAAAAGCAACTCAAAGGGAGTTGTGTCCTCTCCCCATGCATGATAATCATTTAGAGTTTCATCTATATTCATTGATCCTGCCTTGGGAGACTTTAAATTTTCTTTTACAATTGCTCTTGCAATAGCAGATACCTTTCCACTAAACTTTTGATTACATCTATTCTTAAGTAAAGTATTATCAAAGGCCTCTTTGGATACTATTTTTAATTGAAAACTACTATTATGAAATCCCTGATAATCACCAACTACAGAGGCCACTCTTAAATCAGTATTTCTTGCTAAGTTGATTTTATTTCCTCTTTCATCCTCAATGTTAAACAAAATAGTTTCTGTTCCTTGACCAAAACCATCATCTAACAATCCAATTCCTGCACCAGTTCCATCGTCTGCAGGTAAAGTATTACCAGTGTCCACAATATATGCCGTTATTTCAACATAAGGCATGAAAACACTTTCCCGATATTCAATAATCGGATTACCATTTCCTCTTAGGTCTACTGTCCTATCATCAACATTAGACTTCATCTCAAACTTATTAAATTGTAGAGCGTTGGCGGTCATGCGAATACTATGGGTTGAATAATGTTTCTAACAAGTTCATCTGGTGGTGTATCATATGTGGCACTTTTTTTAATACTTGCATACTCATTGTTCTCAGTTGAAACCATCTTATCACCAAAAATTGCATCATATAATGCACCACCTGCTGCATCACCTAAGAATGCACCACCAATAGTAGTGAACGCTGCAAAAGGCCCTCCAAGTAACAGACCCAATCCACTGAATAAACCAGAACCGATTGCTTTAAAAGCAGCTCTTCCAATGGGTTCATTAAATATAAAATAATTAAGTGCAAAATCAATTAAAGGGCCTACTATAGGAATCTTGTTTAGGGTAGGACTAATGAATCTTTTGCTAAATTTGAATAAAGCTTTAGTCCCACCTTTACCCAGAACAGTAACAAGACCTCTTCTTCCTAAATTTGTAACTGGAGATCTTGAATACTTTCCTATTGTGCCACCTGTTACTCTTGGACTACCTCCTCTGGGAGCAGATCCAGTAGTTCCCGATGTCGTTGATGGAGAATCAAGACGACGATTACTTCTAAAACGATCTAGAAAGGGCCGACGAGTTTTGGGATATTTAGTAGAACCTAGACCCCTAGTACCACTTGCACCTCTACCATATGTGATTCTAGGTTTACCCCCTCTTTTAGCTAAGGCCAGAAGAATACCAGGTAAACCTCTTAGAATAATCAGAGAAGCAATTAAAACTCCATTGATTAATTTATTGAATTTACTAGAAAAATCATTAATTTGTTCCTGACTTAGACCAGTTATATTTGAAATCTGTTTCACCATCTTATCATATCCCTTATATGCTGAATCAATAAAATCGGTGATTCCTCCCACAATATCTGCAAATATTTGAACCCCTACCCCAATCACTTCTAAAGTTTTTGAAATTGCCTTTAATCCCATTTCAAGTCCACCAAAAGCATTAAAAAGAAATCCTCCAGCTAAGTAGAGAAGAAAATTACCAATTGAACTAAAAATATCTTTAGCAAGAGTAGGAGTTCTAAATTTAGGTAATAAATTAGATTTAGATTCTTTTTTTGCATTTTCCTTTTTTTCTATTGCCTCCTCTCTCACTCTTCTTTTTTCATCTTGCCTTCTTATTAGGTTCTGTCTAAAAATAGATCTATCATTCTTATATTTGGTCAGGAAAAAATCTCTTATTTTTTCTAGTTTTACAAGATAAGATTCTTTTTTAGATCCCTTTTCAATTCCAATTCCTTTTTCTGGTTTTAACTCACGCAAAACTGACGCAGAAATAGTTTTCTTTTTGACTCCTATTCGAGCCTCAGGTAAAAGAGTAGTCGTCATTATACCATATCCTCAATCCCTAATGACACCACAGTTGCATTTCGAGAGGAAGAATTTGCTGTAATCTGAAAAACAGGAACAGTGCTTCCTTCTCTTATATTTTGACTTTGTTTTTGTCGTGTAATTTCAGGTAATACTACTGTTTGATTTCTAACATTAGGTTTTACAGGAACATTAACAGGAATCATTCCACTTGCTTTAACTGGAGAGAATTTAGGTGGAGTTTGTGAAGTTTCTCTCATTGATTGAAGATTACCCACTAGACCACCACCTTCAAACATAAATGGCCCTCCCTGATTAGTTCCACCTCCTACAGCATTTAGTGCTAAAAGATTACCGATACCAATCTTCTCAACTGCTGGTTTACTTATAACAACTTCACCAGGAGTCAACAGTGAAAGAACTGAATCTGTCGGACCAGAACCAGGAACTTTTCCTCCTTTTTGAAATTTTAAAGGATCATTTCTCAATTGAAGAGGATCAGGGCCCATAAGACCACCCCCACTTCTATAATCAACATCTCCTGGCATAGAAGTATCTCTAAGCCTTGTGCCTTCTGATAATTGCTCTGCTTGTCCAGCATCCATTCCCTCGTTCATAAGGGCATTCATTTTTGTCTGTTTCTCTTCTGCTAAATTTTCACTTACTTTATCCATACCTAACATCTTACCAATAGCAAACATACTCCCAACACCCAGTCCCAATCCTGCCAGTTTAAGAAAAAGTGGACTTGATAAAACTGAAACGATTGTAGGAAGTGCAGTGGTTATAATACCAGCAACAGTAGATACTAAACCTCCTAAAGGAGTGAAGAATAATAAAAATCCTGCTAAAAGGGTAGGCCACCAATCTTTAAAAAATCTTCCAAGATTTGCTATTTTTTCTTGATTTTCTTTTTTCCCAAACCAGTTTAATGCTTTATTAAATAAAACTCCAATTACAGTAAACTTTATGAAATTGACTATTCTACTTATAATATCTTTAAATGGAGAAGTTAAAGTATCTACCACTTTCATAGCTGCACGAGCAGTAGTACCTGCTCCACTCTGTAATGACTCTATTACTTTCTCCCTTCTAATCCTATTTTGTCTTTGCCTTTCCTTTCGGGCATCATCCATTTCTCTTTTATCTAATTTAATATCTTTTCTCAACACTTCCAATATATCATTTAACACACTTCCAATTCTATCTTGAGACTCTTCTTCACCTCCTTGTGATGGAGGAAGTAATGCTTGAGGACGTATTCTACTAGTAGGTATTATCGATTTCTTCGCTAATAACTTAGAAACACTTACTACTTTTTTTCCTTTTCTTCTAGAAAGTAAACCTTGAAATTCTTCTCTTAATATCCTACTTCTTCTATCTCCCTTTCCTTTAGTAGCAGCTTCAATAGTATTAATACCCTCTCTCACTGCAGACATGTAAGTGTCTTCAGCATTATCGGGTTCAAAAGGATTTATAGGATCAATTCCGAGATCCAGTAAAATCTTTGTAACTGATGGATTAATAACGGTTATAGCCATTATGATGCTGCTTGTTGCTGTTTTAGTTTCTCTTCTTCAAGATGTGCTCGAAGTAATTCAACATAAATGTCTCTCTCCCAAGGGATCAAGTTTTCTATCTCAGTTAATGAATATTTATGATATTGAATCAAAGAAAAATTTAGTTTATAGTAAGTCTCTAGATCCATATGAACTAGAGCTAGCCGAAAAAACTAGATAATCCCTCCATTACAACTTCACTTTTTACTTTTGTATTAGGATTAGTAATCTTTACTTTATGAGAAAGTTTAGGCATTGTTTCAAAGAACTTTTCAATCTCTTTGAATTGAGTAGTATTCATGGATTCTAAGAAATCATTAATTTCTTTCTTAGTACAATCAGCGGCTGCCCATACTTCTTCCTCATTATAAATTTTATCAATACAAGAAGCAATCATCTCAAACGATTGATTCATTACATTTTCTTCATTAAAATCAAAATTATTTTTAATGAACTCAGAAAGAGATGGATACTTCATTTCCATCATTAATGAAGAATCTAATTTAATCTTGTTGGTATGTTCTT
>VTLG01004723.1_pt1 | contig 14833 bp, 28 predicted proteins | sample 4694571 | NCBI WGS metagenome assembly VTLG01 (sample SAMN12604809, study PRJNA352737) | marine metagenome | biome: ENVO:00000447; feature: ENVO:00000209|ENVO:00000569|ENVO:01000036; material: ENVO:00002151; isolation source: viral sequences binned using virsorter ...
AAATCTGGCAGTTATCGTTTAGCTATATGGATGATGGGGACTTGTGGGGTTCTAACCAATCGTTGGCTACAAGTGAATGGGGATCACAAACATTTACAGATACAGATGGTGATTTAAGTGCTACCAATGAATTTAATGAGAACCTTTTAACTGATGATAATTTCTTCTCACAAGTTTGGGTTAAGACACTATCGGGTACTTTAAGCTTTATTTTCCAGCCTGATGCAAACAACAATTCCCCTGACCAGTTCGCACTATGCAAATTTCGCAATAACAGTTTAAAGGCTATTCGTAGCAGCCCAAATACATTTGATATAAGCCTAACCATAGAGGAGGTCTGGTAATGCCATATCAGAATCCAAAAACTTGTAGGTTTTACTGTGATAATAATTTATTTATAGATGCTATGGGGTTTGAAACTATAACTGGAACTCCTGCGATAAAACGACCCTATTTCAATTTATATCCCGGCTCTAATCAATCTACTTTTTCAGTACCAAGCGGAAACTGGGCTTATCACGATAATGACACTGGAGGGCTATTTGGTGGGTATGGTGTTCCGGGTTTAAAATTTAATTATATATTTTTACTGGGGCATAATATTCACTCACAATTAGTTAATTATAGTAGTGCAACATTTGAATATAAATTTTATGGTGGTAGTATTGGTCTTGAAAGATCGGTTAATGGGGAAAATTGGTCTATTCCACCCTATGATGGCTGGACTTTACATATTTATGATGCTTTAAAACCTGCCCATACCTATTACTTGAGTGCTTATGACCAATATGCTCCTACTATATCTATTTCATCCGTATCAATGGGAAGATATTACGATATGCCCCATTCTGTTGATCTTAATAAACTTAGTATGACAAGGCAAATGGATGGTGTAAGAAGTGTTCGTACTAAGGGTGGAAATGATCTTACAGATCACAGATATACGAAAAGTCCCATGTGGGGCAACGCAGGGGCTTGGGAACTACATTCTGGTGCATCTACTAATCAAGCATTATCCAGACCGGGCAGAAGGGTCTGGGATTTAAATTTTTCTTATCTTCAGGACAGTAGTGTGTTTCCTGAAATATCTAATCTTAACTGGTTTGAAACTGGTTATACAGAAACAACCGCAGGTGATAAAAAATTATTAGATGATGATAATTTCTATAGCCAAGTGATCCATAAGACTGCCGGGGCTGGAAACCTGCCCTTCATCTTTCAGCCGGATAATAACGATTTTACTAATTTCGCAATTTGTAAGTTTGATATGAACAGCTTTAAGTATTCTCAACAGTCACCGAATCTCTACCGAATTTTTCTCAAGATTCGTGAAATATGGTGATCCTCTCCTCAACTCCTCCGTAATACAACTCTCCGTCACAACCTTGATGATGCGATTGGTATAGCAATAAAGGGGTAGGTTTTGGTTCACCTGCCCCTTTTTTTATACTGTTTTCTCCTCTATTGTAAACAAAAAGTTGCATATATCATATAAAGTGTATTAACTTCTTTTTGTGCAAATCAATAATAAAAGGAGTTAAGAGTAATGAAAAAAGAAAATAACAACATGAGTTTAGATTTAGAAAAATGCCCAATATTTCAACTTAAAAGTTTAATTTGTGATATTAATGATGCATTCCATAACTCAAAAATGAATAATGACCTACCAAAATTCGTTCAATTAAAATTGAAAAGTCTTGGTAAAAATAAATATTCTTTAAATGCGAATCAACTTGATTCTGAATCCTTTAAGATTATTAAAACAAAAGAAATAAAAACTGGTGACAAATTTGATTTAACTCATTATGTTTTTGAAAGATTCTTTAAAATAAATGAGGAGGTTGCATAATGAAAAATAGATGGTATGAAACTTGTGAATCTTGTGATAGGATAAAAGAATGTCCAAGTGCTACACATTGTGATAATTGTAGTGATAGGATTGATACTTGGACTAAACATTTTCAAGAGCAAGAGGAGGTTGCATAAATGATATATACAAGGTTTGGAATGAAGGTTACAATAAAATCTTTTGATTGGACAAACCATATTGCAATAGTTGAACCTATTGAGAACTCTGATAAAGAATATAAGGTTCATTATGGTGAACTTAAAGCAGATGGTGGTATTAAGGAAATTGATAAAGCAATAGAAAGTGCTGATGACCACATTGAGGAGGTTGCATAAATGGATTGTGTTGAATGTTTCCAGCCTTTAGATGAAGGCATTATCTGTGATCGGTGCCAGAACCTAATATCTAATTTAACTGATGTAGAAAAAGGAGATGAAAATGCCTGATAAAACTAAAATGATATTACGGAATGATCCTGCTAAAAATCGGAAATCAAAATGTAATGGATGTGATACTGAAATGGATTTTGACCCTATTGATCCCAGACCTGTAACTGAAGATATGATGGCTTTTATAAATAAGCAGGAACATTGGGCAGAACGCCACGCTCCCTCCATTGCTTGGGGTATGGTGTGGGCAGTATTTAATGTTGTATTTGAAATTGCTCCCAATAAGGAAAAAGCAACAGAATTAATTACTGATTGTATGGCTGAATTTTTAGATGATGGTGCAGATGCTTAATATAGTGGATCAAATACTGGAGGACATTGATCGTACACCGGCTTGGCTTTGCCGTCAGGCTGGTGTGCATCGGTGCAATTATACGCTTATTAAAAATGGCAGCAGAAATTTAAGTGAAAATATGAAAGACAAATTTAGTGCAGTATTAGGAATTCGCAAAGAAATCCTATTCAATAACGAACCAAAGAAGGAGAATAAATGAACATCCAAGACATACAAAAAAAGTATGATTTAAGTAAGGATCAGAATGTTGATTTTTGGCATCATCAACAATCAGGTCAATGGATACTAACGCATAGTGCAGTTGAAAAGATCGCAGTTCAGGAAGGCATCAAGTTGGTTGATATTAAAATATTAAATAGTGAAACTGATCTTGTTCGCTTTTTAGTATCTATGTCAAATCCAAGTGGTAGTATAATAAAATCAATAGGTGAAGCAGATAGAAAGAACTGCCATTCACAATATCTTGGCTGCATGGCGGAAAAAAGAGGTATAGATCGCTGTGTATTGAAGCTAATTGATGCTTACCAGTATGGAATATCATCAGAGGTTGAAGCAGAGGATTTTGCAAAGCCTACTTATTATAAAAAGAGGGATGAGCATATTGAAAAATTTGCTGAACTATTAGATCATCCTTATTTTGATGGTAAGAAGAAAGATACAAAACAGGCTTGGAAAGAAGCTGATTCATTAAGCACTACACAGCTTATATTAAATCAAATGAAACAAAGAATAGATCAATATGATAAGGAGAGATTAGAACATGAAAATAGTTAGAATGAAAAAAGGCAGTTGGGGTAAAGTAAAGGCATTTTTTGATCTTGAAACAGAAGATGGTTTTACAATCAAGGGATTCAAAATAGTTGAGGGAATTGATGGTGAGTTTGTCGGATTTCCGTCACAGAAAAATAATGATGGTGAATATCATGATACTGTTTTTGCTGATAAAGACCTGAAAGAACAGGTGAAAGAATTGGCAATAAGTGAGTATGATAATCCTTCTGAAATACAGGTGGACAAAGAGCCTGTTGAAGAACTACCATTCTGATGAGGTACAGGGCGATTATATATGTAGATATATGGGCTGATGAGGGGAGTGAGGCATCAAAAGAATTGGCAAAGATTGTTAAATCAATTCCTAATTCTTTTAGTGATGGACTATCAGCCCTACCACATGGTTCTGAAATCTCGTTAGATGAATAAGAGCCTAAATGCTCTTAACTCCGCACACGAGGGGGGAGGTTACTTTTTTCCTCCCTCCTCAAATTTCAATTTGTTTCACATGAAACATCAATTTAAGGAAAAGAACCATGAGTAAAGATGCTTTTTATTTTTCCCACGATTCCAATGCCAGAAATGACCAGAGGCTGCTTAAAATTAGAATGAAGCATGGCATGGAAGGTTATGGTATTTACTTTGCTATAGTTGAAATATTAAGAGAACAGCAGGATTATATATTAACGCTGCCTGATCTACCTTGTATTGCTTATGATTTAAGAGTGGAAATAGGCTTAATAGAAGAAATTATATTCAATTATGATTTATTTGAGGTTGATGATGACAGGTTTTATTCCAGATCACTTAAAAGAAGGATGGAAAAGCTGGATGAAAAGAGAAAAGTCCGAGCAGAAGCAGGTCGTAAAGGTGGTATTGCTTCATCTTTGGTTAAGCAAAAAGATAGCATTACTCAACCATTAAATAAAAGTAAATTAAAAGATAGTAAAGTAAAAGATATAAATAAAAGATATGATGAGTTTGAAGATGATGTAAAGAACTATCAATCAGAATTTAGTAACGATACAGTTGTAGATTTTATCAGTTATTGGACAGAAGAAAACAAAAGTGGTACTAAAATGAAATTTGAAATGCAACCTACTTGGGATACCAAAAGGAGATTGCAAAGGTGGGCAGGTAATGATTTTGGTAATAAGTCTAATGGTGTAAGTGGATTTAAGAAAGATGCTAATGGTAAATTCTGGATAGGATATTGCAGCAAATGTAATGTATCAGATTTTTATGATGATATAGGTATCAAGCAGGATTCAAGGTGTTGTCAATCAAAACTATTACCAGAGAAACAGAAAAGTGTATGAGATAGGAATATTTATAATAGGATGCTGGGTAGGTGTATTTTGGGGAATATTAATTATAGCTTTATTAAAAAAGGAGAATAGGGATTAATGGAACTTGAAAAAATAAGTGCTTTCAGAAAAGAACTGGCAGTAGCAGAAACTTTTGATGATCTAAAATATGTGGAATCAAAGGCATCTGCCATAGCTGAATTTGCGAGGGTAGAAAAAGTTAGTAAGTCAACACAGGATGAGGTTGGAGCCTTTAGATGTGATATTGAAGCTAAAAAAGGTGCTTGGCTTGATGAGTATTTTCCTGCATTTACAGGAAAGAAAATTATAGGGTCGGACAATACGACCCTAAAAAGTGAAGGTATATCTAAAGATGAATCTTCAAATGCAAGGCTTGTAAGCAAAGAAGCAGAACTGGTTGCACAAGCTATTGAAGAAATAAAGCAGGATGATAAAAAGGTGGTAACACCAAACGCTGTTGTATCACTTGTTAGGAACAAGAAAAGGAAAAAAAAATTAGATACAATGGAAAAGGTTGAAACACCAAAGGGCAAATATGATGTTGTTGTTATTGATCCTCCGTGGGATATGAAAATGATAAGTAGGGATGTATCACCACAGCAAGTAGGATTAGATTATCCTACTATGTCATTAGACGAAATAAAGGCAATGGAAATACCAGCTGCCGATTCATGTCATGTATTTCTATGGACAACACAAAAATATCTGCCACCTGCACTTGATTGCTTTAAGGTATGGGGTGTTAATTATATACTAACAATGGTGTGGCATAAAAATGGTGGATTTCAGCCATTCAATCTACCACAATATAATTGTGAGTTTATATTATATGGGAGAATAGGAGCACCAGAATTTTGTGATACTAAAGCATTTAATACCTGTTTTAGTGCTGATAGGGGTAGGCATAGTGAAAAACCAGAAGAATTTTATCAGCTTATAAAAAGGGTAACAGATGGTAAAAGAATAGATATGTTTTCAAGAAGAAAAATAGATGGATTTGAAGGGTGGGGCAATGAATTATAATCAAAACAGAAGTTATTCAGATGGATATATGTCAAGCGTAAAATCAATACTTGGTCAAGCAATAATATCAGAATCAACATTTAAGCAAGATACAGAAGAGGGATTTGATCTTATAACGCCAAATACTAAAAAAATAGCTTGTAGAGTAAGGGATTATGATAGATATAAACAATATATTCAAGAGTTTACAATTCGTAGCAGGTCTGAATATAATAAAAAAACGGAAATACATAAAATATTAGAAGGATATGGCGATTGGATGTTCTATGGTTTTACTCAAGGAAATGATGTCAAATATTGGTCAATTATAGATTTAGATATATTTAGAAGTAATCATACAACAGCACATTATAAAGAAAATAAAAATTATGATGGCAATACAAAGTTCAGAGCCTATAAACTTGGGACATTCCCGCCAGATATAATAATTAAAACTAATATAAATGTACAATTTGGATTAGAAGAGGTACCAGAAGTATTAAGACCATTTCCAGAACACATATAGGAGAACAGATGAAGAAATATATATACTTTACACTTGGTTATTTAACTGCACTTGCTACGATATTTTTAGCATCCTGTACTTATGCTCCTTTAGAGGCAAGTAGTTCAAACTGTGGTGAGGAAAGTTGGAATCCTTGCTATATGAAGATTGTTGATTAAGTTCACAATCATCGGCAAACCAAAGGCACTTAAAAGGCACAGGCCATCTGCCAGAGGTGGTTATTATGATCCATCTTCAAAAGATAAGAAAGATATAATGCTACAAATAGCCAAATACAAGCCAAAAACGCCCTTTGCAGGTGATATTAGGCTTTCCATAAGGTTTACTATGCCAATTCCAAAGTCATGGTATAGATCAGGCAAATACAGCCATTTGTTAAAAGATAAATTTAAAGGAATCAGGAATCATAGCGTTAAACCTGATCTGGATAATCTAATTAAGCTGATTAGTGATGTGCTGCAACCAGCTTTCTATGTAGATGACAGCCAGATATGTGAAATATATGCAGAAAAGATTTATGGTGAAAGACCTAATACAGCGGTAATTATAGAGGAAATATGAAAGCTATAAACAATTTATTGTAATAATACAAGTAATATTATATAAATTATCATCCAAAATTATGGGTGTTAAATGGAACATAAAATAATTCACAGGGACATCAACTCCTTAATCTTCGCAGAATATAATCCCCGACAACTTACCAAAGACCAGTATCAGAACCTGAAAGATTCTATCAGCAGGTTTGGGCTGGTTGATCCGATTATAGTAAATTCCAACAAGGATAGAAAGAATATCATAGTAGGTGGTCATCAGCGTGTTAAGGTGGCAAAGGATATGGATATAGAATATGTACCTGTTCTGGAAGTTGATCTTACTTATGAAAAGGAAAGGGAACTGAATATCAGGCTGAATAAGAACACAGGTGAGTGGGATATGGATGTTCTTGCTAATATGTTTGATATGGATGAACTGGTAGATTGGGGATTTGATGAAGATGAATTAATACTGCCGGAAGAAGAACCAATAGTAGGGCTGATAGATGATGATGAGGTTCCTGAAGTAGAAGAAAGTATATGCAAGGCTGGTGATTTATGGCTATTAGGTGAACACAGGCTGTTATGTGGTGATGCGACAAAGAAGGAAGATGTAGATATGCTTATGGATGGCAATAAGGCTGATATGGTGTTTACTGACCCTCCGTATAATGTAAAATATGAAGGAATGAGTAAAAAATGGGATGGATTAAAGAATGATAATTTGTCTGATGTTCAATTTGCAGAATTTATAGAGAAACTATTTAAAAACATATTCTTAAATACATCAGAAAAGGTTGGCTTATATGTGTGTCACGCAGATATGACTCAAGTCGCATTTAGACAGTCAATGGAAAATGTAGGTTTTAAGTGGAGAGCAACAATAATATGGGTTAAAAATCAACCCGCTTTTAATATGGCTCAATATAAATACAAACACGAGCCAATATATTATATGTTTAAAGATGGGCAAACTGTTAATTGGTATGGTGCAAAGAATGAAACAACTGTATGGGAGATTAGCAGGGCAGTAAAAAATGAGTTTCATTCAACACAAAAGCCTGTAGAACTTGTAGTGAAGGCAATATCCAATAGCAGTAAACAGGGTTATTCAGTAATGGATTTATGTAGTGGGGGAGGCTCAACACTAATAGCCTGTGAAAAGACAGGAAGAAAGTGCTATGGCATGGAAATTGATCCACATTACTGCGATGTTATAGTTAAAAGATGGGAACAATTTACAGGAGGCAAAGCAATATTAGATGGCTACAAAGAAGAAAGTAGGCAGACCGAAGAAGTATAATCTGGACACTAAACAGGTGGAACAGTTGGCTGGATATGGCTGTACTGATACTGAAATAGCATCCTTTTTTGATATATCACGCACCACACTTGAACGCAATTATGAACACTATCTGACAAAAGGAAGGGAAGAGGGCAAGATCAGGTTAAGACAGCTACAATGGAAGGCAGCCAAGAAGGGCAATGTTGCTATGCTTATATGGCTGGGCAAACAGTTACTTGGACAATCAGATAAGCAGGATATAACTGTAAACGAATTACCTGATGGCTTTGACACGACAATCATATAAACTATTCCAGCATCAGCATAACTTTGTTCATGCAACATCAAAGTATTCTGCTCTTGTTGCAGGATATGGAAGTGGCAAGACCACAGCCTTCTGTATCAGGGCATTGAAAGAATGTGGTCGTAATGCAGGGAAACGCATACTACTTGCAGAACCTACTTATCCGATGGTCAGGGATGTATTACAACCAACCTTTGAACAGGTGTTAAGGGATTCAGGGTTCGGATATGAATATACTGCTACTGATACAAGATACAGAATTAAGTGGAAGAATGGATGGGCTGATGTGCTTATGAGATCAGCAGAGAACTTCCAGAGATGGGCAGGCCTTAATCTGGCTGCTGGTGGGATAGACGAAGCAGATCAGTTAAGGGATGATAGACCTTGGAAGATGTTATTATCAAGATTGCGAGATGGCAATACATTGAACGCTTTTATATCTACTACACCTGAAGGCTTTAAGTGGGTCTGGAAGTATTGGGAATCAGAGGAAAGGCATGGTTATAATCTTACAAGGGGCAAGACGGAAGATAATATTATGCTACCAGAAGAGTTTATTAACAGCCTGAAAGAGAATTATGATGAAACACTACTTCGTGCATATCTTATGGGCGAATTTGTAAATCTTCAGCAAGGTGCAACCTACTATCAATTCACAAGGGAGAACAATGTCAGAGCAAATACCTATAATCCTACCTTACCAGTTAGATGTGCAATCGACTTCAATGTCTCGCCTATGGCGTGTTCCTTATTTCACATCACCAGACACAAACAACCCGAAATGCAAGTATTCGACGAAGTTGAATTACATCATGGTGGAGGAACAGAAATCTTAACTGAAAGAATGGTGCAGGAGATCAAGGGCAGGTATCCTAATAATACATATATAGCATATCCTGATCCAGCTAACCAGAGACATACATCTGCATTGCATACTGACCATGATATATTAAGACAAGGTGGCTTTGAGATAAAGGTTAAGCCAAAAGCACCAAGAGTTATAGACAGCGTTAATGCAGTAAATAAGCTATGTGAAAAGAATTTAATAATAGACCCATCCTGTAAGGGGTTAATTACAGACTTGGAGCAGACTGTCAATAAGCAGGGAACACGAGAGATTGACAAGAGCAACAAGGAGCGTACACATTTTTCTGATGGACTTCGCTACGCCATTGATTTTGAGTATCCGATAATTAAACCACTAATGGGGAGTATAAATAGATGATACCATCAACAGCACAGCTTCAAGTAGAGTTAAGTAAGGTCGCATGGCAAGACCTTGAGAAAAAGCGATGGATGCAGTCAAGGGACAAGGCTTATGACTATTACAAGGGCAGAACTGAAGCCTATACAAAAGGCTATTTCTCTGATAGCCTGAACAAGCAGATACCATGTCCGAATATCAACATCACCAAGCGTATCATTGATCGTATTAGTCTGGTATATATGAAATCACCAATTAGGGATTATTCTAATGAGAATACACCTGATTACTTTTATCAAAAGAATTTTAAGATGCAAAGGGCTGAGAAGCTATGTAATTTATTGGAATGTATATTGCTAAAGCCAACATGGAGAAATGAAAGGATTGAATATGACATTATACGAGATTGGGAGCCATTATTTTATGATGATGATCCACTTAATCCATCTGCTATTACTTATCCTTTGTCTGTTCGTAGTTCTGTCATGGATACTACTGCTGAACTTTGGGCATACTGGGATGCAGAAAATCATTTTATATATGAGAAGGGTACAGGCAAGAAGATAATTCTGGAAGATAATCCAGAGATGGCAAATCCGTATCAGATGCTTCCATTTGTTAGCTGTTACAGGGATGGTAAACCAGAGAGTAGTTATTTTGATACTGATGCTTCACCTGATCTGATTGCGACCAATGAAGCAACCAATGTAGCTGAATTTAATAAGAATGCCAATATTATGTTCCAATCATTCGGGTTTGGTTATATAACAGGCAGTAATATTGAGAAAGAGAAGCTGGATATAGGTCAGGACAAGTGGTCATTTTTAGGGCATGATGGGGTGCTGAATATGGTATCGCCACCTAATAGTGTCCCTGCTCTGACTGATTCAATTAAGGAAAGCTATAAGATGTTAGCACAGAATTATCATTTATCTGTATCATTCGTAGAAGGAACGACAGCAGAAAGTGGCGTTGCATTGCGATTAAGGAATCAGGAACTGATGGACAGTAGGCGATCAGATGTAGAAAGATGGAAAAAAATTGAGATGAGCCTTTTTGAGGTAGAAGAAAGAATTTTGGCTACAGAAATAACTAAAGATGCAGGATTCTTGCTTGGTATTGATTATGAGGAAAGTACAGAAATATTATCAGAAGAAGAACAGAGATTAAAATGGGATTGGGAATTGGAAAAGGGTCTTATTGATACTGCTGATATATTGATGCAGAAAGACCCAGACAAATACCCGGAAAGACAAGATGCACTTGATTATTTAGCCGAGAGGTCAGGAGTGGAGGAGGAAACTGTCGAGGCTACTTCTCCGCTACTGGCTGCCCTAACTACTCCCGTATAAATGGCAGATATATCCTCAGAACTCGATAGAATTGCAGAGATAATAGCCGAGAAATCTAATAAGGCAGTCGAGGAGATTGTTAATTCTCTGATGGAGTTGGTTCAAGATAAAACAGGTGAAGAAGCATTGGAAATATTGTCTGGTATTAATCTTAAATATGCTATGGAAGCCAAGATGGCTGGTGCTTTTGCTTTATATGAGCAGGGCATTGTCAGAATGCTTGAAAATATGTATTCAACCACAACCTTATCAGAGGCATCATTAATGGCTTTGATGGACAATAGCAAGAGATTATTATCTACAGAATTTATTGATAAAATGGCTGACAATATATTACAAGGAACAGTCAAGGGTATATCGGCAAAACTAACACCAACAGAAGTAATGAATTCTATAGGAGAACTAACTGGAACGCTTGAAACACAGGTGGTAACTGCCTTTGGTCAATATAGCAATTCAGTTGCTTCTTTGTTATCGGAAAATCTGCCAGAGAACACTAAATTTATTTATATCGGGGCTTATGATTCCAAGACAAGAGATAGATGTATTGAGAAGATAGGATTCAGTCCTGCTACAAGAGAATCCATTATTGGCAGGTTTGGTGATTTTAATAATGAAATATGGAATTGTAGGCATAGATGGGAACAAATAAGCAGTAGCCCAAAGGATCAGGGTTTTCAAAAGGAGAAATTTGTAAGTGCTGGATAGAGGATTTTTTAGCATATTAGTAAGGGAATTACCTATGCAATACAGGAAATATATATTTAATCCCCCAAGCGGAGGGAATGCACGAAATGTGTTTGGCAAGAAATATCCTATATATTCAGCCGAATATGGTATTGCAAAGAAAACAGGACAAATAAATAAGCAAGTAGAAAGTTTTGCCGGAAGTAGATCACCGGTTTTAACAGGTGCCTTATTCAATGATTTTATAGCAGCACAGGGATTGATAAGCAATGGCATGGGGTTTGGAAATATTACAGAAATGGGAAAGGTTAAATCACTTGAAAGGCAGGGCAGGGCAATAGCAACAGAAGCCAAGCCATTGCCAAAGCCTGTTGAAAAATGGATCATGTCAGAAGCAGATAAATATGTAGATAAAAAGTTTAGTAAAATAAAAGGTAGAACATTTAATATATAATTATTAGATTTAAAGTATAACATTAACTCACAAAAGAGGATTTAAAATGACTGAAGAAAAAGTAAATACACCACAAGCTGAAGAAAACAGCGAAACAAATCCAAGCACACAAGCTGATAAAAATGATGTGCCTTATACAAGGTTTCAGGAAGTGAATGGTCAAAAGAATCAGTTTAAGTCAGAAAACGAGAGTTTAAAAGCAGAACTTGAAAAGGCAAAGGCAGAAAAGGAAGATGCCAGACAAGAGGCTTTAAAGAAGAACTCTGAATTTGAAACTTTATACAATGAGACTGATGGATTGGCTAAAAAACAAGCTGAACAGATTAAGGTTTTTGAAGCAAAGGAATTAGAGGAAAGTGAAAGACTTGATGCTAAAATTCCTGAAGATCAGCGTGTATTTACAAAAGGCATGACCAATGCTGTAAAGGCTCAATATATAGAGCAGTTGCAAAGCAATGTTAATGCCGGTAAGACCGATTCATCCAGAGCAGGAACAACTGCAAAGGGTGATTTCGGTGGATATGGTTCCTATGCTGAATGGGCACAAAAAGACCCAAAGGGATATACAGAATCCAATAATACACTTGAAGGTTCTAATGTCAAAATCGCCTATTAAGAAACATAGTGTATTGGCTGGTGTTGATTATGATCCTGATGGTGATATGGAATTAAAGCCAAAAGAAGATGGGGATGTAGATGTTAAATATAAGAATGGAAAGATGACCTTTGATGAATATATTGATGAAATGGAAACAAGGACAAACAGGCATTCAGAAGGTAAAACATTAACATCAAGTTCCATAGGGTTATTTGGTGGATTTGGAAAAGGAACTTTAAATAAAAACAATTAAATCCTACCCGAAGATGGCTTATGTCATAGTTGAGGATGGATAAATATGGAGTTTAAGTATCATGGCTGAAACAGATACAGGTGTAGCCCAAGGTGGATTAGGTAAGATTATTGGTGATGCAGTAATTGCATTTAATCGTACAAATGTAATGCTACCTTTGGTAACACAAAAACAGGCAGTAAAGGGTGCTATTACAGTTGGTTTCCCTGATTATACAAAGATGGCTTCAAGTAGTGTTGCAGAAGCAACAGATGGTGGCGATCATACAACAGTTGCATCAGTAACAACTGCTGCAAGAAACTGCACAATTAGTGAACACGTTATCAGGGCAGATGTTAGTGATTTGGCAAGAATGGGTAATGCTGATGATTTAACAGGTAATGTTGGTGCTATATTGGGTAATGCAGTAGCGGCAAAACTTGATGCAGATTTAACAGCATTAGGAACTGGTTTTGCATCAACCCAATCAGCAGCAGGTACAGCACTTGCTTTATCTCATACATTTGGTTCTATGAGGTTATTAAGAGCAGCAGGTGCCCCGTTTCCATATAATTTGGTTTTATCACCAAAACAAGTATGGGGTCCAAAAGGACTACTTGCATTATTACACGATGCTGCTGTAACAGGATCAAATGCCAAGCCTATGTCTATATTGGGACAAAAAGGTGAAGATGCAATGGGTGGCTGGGTAGGATCAATAGCAGGATTTGATGTTTATTGGTCAGACCAAATAAATGAAGATGTTGGTTCAGGTGGCGATGCTGCTGGATTTGCATTTTCTAAAGGTGCCATTGGTTGTGCAATAGGCCCTGAAGGATTGATCAGGATGGAAACAGAAAGAAATGCTTCCTTCAGAACGACAGAATATGTTGCTGTTGGATTTTGGGGTGAAGTAGAGATAAAAGACCTATTTGGTGTTTATATCTTAACTGATGTTTCATAAATAATAATCCAAATATGAGGGTAAGGTTTAGGCTTTGCCCTCATATTGTATAAGGAGATTAATAGTGGCACAATATTTCAAAAAACCTAATGGCATAATAATAGAAGTAATGCCTGAACACGATGTTGCATCCCTGAAAGATAGATTTGATGAATGTGATGTTAATGGAAAAGCGATTAAACAGGTTGCTAAAAAGTCTGCTAAAAAGGGAGATAAATAATGCCTATCGTTGCTAAATCTTTTCTACACAATGATGATAAAATAGTCGGTACTTCTGGTGATGCTGATGGTAATTTGGCAGAGGATATTCAGGATTGGATAACTTCACAAGATGCTGAATTGGTAGCTACTACCAACTTAAATGTTACTTGCGCACAGTTTGGTCAGAAGATATTTACTTTAGTTGTATTAGATTCTGATTAATGCCTGACTTCAAAGCACTCATTGAACGCATTGGTGTCAATGAAGGCTTCCGAAGTAAACCATATCAATGTAGTGAAGGCGTTTGGACAATCGGACACGGATTGACATGGCTTACAAAGGAAGAATCATTACATATCCTTTCAGGTAGAATTTCACAACTCCATTTAAAATTACTTGATGATCTGGATTGGTATAAAGATATGCCTCCTGAAGTTCAGGGCGTGATTATTGAGATGTGCTTCCAGATGGGCTTTGCAGGTTTCTGTAAGTTTAAAAAGGCAATAGCACACATGAAGGATCATAATTGGAAAGATGCTGCTAAAGAAATGCTTGATAGTCGGTGGCATCGTCAAACACCAAGTAGGGCAAATCGGTTAGCCGATATTGTCAGGGAACATGGGTAGTGGAACAATGGATGGTTGCTGCAGAACGCTTTGGCATACCTCTAGTGCTTCTTTTAGGGGCAGTCTATGGCATAGTAAAATTGTTTAATTGGATGGCAAACGATATGATGCAACAAATTAAGAAGAATGAAGAAAGAATAGAGAATATCGTTATTAAGCTGATTGATAAT
>VTLG01008244.1_pt1 | contig 14832 bp, 18 predicted proteins | sample 4694571 | NCBI WGS metagenome assembly VTLG01 (sample SAMN12604809, study PRJNA352737) | marine metagenome | biome: ENVO:00000447; feature: ENVO:00000209|ENVO:00000569|ENVO:01000036; material: ENVO:00002151; isolation source: viral sequences binned using virsorter ...
TTTCATAAATATTAATGTGTTTCATTACAAAAAATTAATTATGGAGGTTATTCGTAATGGCTCTTGACAATGCAACAGTGCTTGAAAATCTTAAATCTCAACTCAAAGAAGTATCGGGTCAATTAAATCAATTAAATGAAACTCGTGTAAAACTTCTAGGAGCAATTGATGTTCTCGAACAAATCGAGGAAAGTAAAACGGAACCAGTACAACCCGAAGTTGTGGAGACAAAGAAAAAATGAGATTTTTTGATTCGGAAATAGTCCGAGAAGAATTATCTGAAATTAACCGACTACAAACTAGCATCTATGGAAAGATGTTTGGTTTTGGTTTTCTAAGTCCTACTGACCGAAAGGAACACGTTGAAAAATTAGAAGCTCTATTAGAGAAACAAAAAACGATGTGGACTCGGTTATCTTTATCAGATGACCCAGAAGCAAAAGACATGAAAAATCAATTGCGTAAGTCCTTACAGGGTATGGGTTTCCCAGAGGGAACTGATATGCCTTCGATTTTTAGTGCAATGGATGACACCATTGGCAAACTCAAAGAGAGTGTTGACTAATTAATCTATCTTTGTTATAATACAAACAATCCCCCGATCAAATTATCCGAGGTAATCCTATGTCTTTTAAAGACCTAAAAAAACAATCTAAGCTTGGCTCTTTGACTGCAAAGTTAGTTAAAGAAGTTGAGAAAATGAATAATAACGGTGCGTCTGGTGACGAACGCACATGGAAGTTAGATGTAGATAAAAGTGGTAATGGATATGCTGTTATCCGTTTCTTACCTGCACCCGAAGGTGAGGATCTACCCTTTGTAAAACTATACTCCCATGCCTTTCAAGGTCCTGGTGGTTGGTATATTGAAAACTCTCTGACATCACTTGGTCAGAAAGATCCTGTTTCTGAGTATAACACCCAACTCTGGAACAATGGCACAGATGCAGGAAAAGAAACAGCACGGAAGCAAAAACGTAAACTTACTTACATGAGTAACATTTACGTTGTGAAAGATCCAGCAAATCCAGAGAATGAGGGCAAAGTGTTCTTGTTCAAGTATGGTAAAAAAATATTTGACAAACTCACTGCAGCGATGCAACCTGAGTTCGAGGATGAGGAAGCAATTGATCCATTTGATTTCTGGCAAGGTGCTAACTTCAAGTTGAAGGCAAAGAATGTAGCAGGATATAGAAACTATGATAGTTCTGAATTCGCTGCTGTAAGTCCACTACTTGATGATGACGATGCCCTAGAAGCATTATGGAAAAAACAATTCTCACTCGCAGAGATTGTTGCACCAGAACAGTTCAAAACATATGAAGAACTGAAGAAGAGATTAGAGTACGTTCTTGGAAGCAAGAGACCTGCTCAAGATCCAGAGGTCTTCGATGAAGATGATGATCGTGGTGAAGCAGAAGAATTAGTAACTGCTGCTGTATCCGCACCTCCAACTACCTCAACGGTAGACAAAGACGAGGATGATGCATTATCATACTTTGCGAAACTCGCAGAAGAATAATTATACAGGAGGTCAAACGACCTCCTTTTTTTATGGTAAGGTAATATTAGTATTTTCTGTTTGTATTGTTCTATCGTTTAGATATTCTGATGATTCATCATATACCATTATCTCTCTCATATCATTTAAAAATTCTTGAAGGTATTCCTCTCTTAAAACAAATATTCTAGATTTTTTATCGTTTTGTATTGTTTCATAATCATAATTACTCACTCCTACAACAGGATTTAATGTCGCATTTGGTGAGCCTGGTTTAGGTATTGTAAAATTACTATCAACCACCTTTCCTTTAGGTAAAACTAATCTTCCATTACTATCTTTGACTTCTGTAGTTTGAAAGTATCTTGTTGAATTTAATGCATCACCATACTTATCTAAACTATAATCATACAAATCTCTTGGATTTAGTGGCCATTCATTTCGCACATTAATTATACCTGCAACTGTCAAAATCACCCAATCAAATTGTGCACTACCATATAAATCTTCTGCAACTGTATCGGGTCTTGCACCCATCGGAATTTCATACTTATTAAAAATAGTAAAGTTATTTTGTAAATCATCTCTCATTTTTGCACGACGAAATAAATTTTTTACCTCAACAAAATCTAAAGATGATGATTTATTTGGTAAAAAAGAAGGATACCTTAAATTTGGTAACTCTCTAAAATATCCCATTAGTATCCTACTGCCTCTGTGCCTGGTCTTGCATCATAATCAATATCGTAAATTGGTTGTATCTCTTTAAATGATAGATCTAAAATCATTGATACAGGTGTACCATCATCATATGTTGAATACACACCCTCACCTGTATAAGTTGTTTGCATATCTGTTAAGAAACATTGTTTAAATTTATTTAAGAATGGATGATTATTTCTTCCTGTGCGATATCTTAATTTAAATACGTTAGGTGTTTTTAAGAAGAAATTACCTGATCCAACTAAACCACCCTGTGCTTGTGCCGCCATGTTTCTTTTGAACGCACGAATTATTAGTTTGACTTGTTCTGATTCTTTTTCATTGCGAGGTGTCAACTTAAATTGAAATCTAAAGTTTCTTAATGTGACATTATTAAATAACAATTCCATGTTTGGATTTAGAATTTCTCCATTACTTCTTGATAGTAAATCATTTACTGTTACATTACCACCAAATATATTAACTGCCTCTGATGCAAGTGCTTTGTTTAATACATTTAAAGCTGCACCTGCTGACGTTCCATCTCTTAATGTCTCCGAAGTTTGTTTTCTAACATCATTTAGTTGCTCAAGAGTTCCACTTAAACCTTTTGTTATGTCAGTTGTTATGACCCCTTCAGCAGCTTGAACTCCAACTGCTGCAAGACCATTTAATCTTGAGTCACCATATTGAACATTATTTGAATCTGATAAGTTTGCAGGTATTGGTAATATAATTGTTCCAGCATTTATAAGTGGTTTTGTCGATAAACGATTAGATGATCTTCTGCCAGCACGATTTGTTATGAAATTACCTTTCACATAACGGTTGTCGTCACCAGGTGCAGATACATACTTATCACCGATTGGAACATACTCTTCAATATCAATTTGCAAATAGTCAGTGTGTTCTGTCAATGATTCTAATGGATACCTTAAAACACCACCTCTTCTTTTTTTTGAATATCTTCTTAATCTCTCCCTTGTCGCATTATCAATTTTTCTTTGTGTATCTGGAAATTGATCTCTAAAATTACCCTCTGAGGGTTTGTCACTTACTTGACCATACTCATTGATTCGAGTACCAGGCACTACATCAGCATTATTACCCGTCAATACATTAATACTATTTGCATACGTATCTCCTCCAGTAATATTGGATTTAAATAAATCACCAGTAGCTGCTTGATAACCAGGACTATTCTTCTTCTGTCTTTCAGTAAACTCTGCGTCTTTTATATTACCTATACTTATTGTCATGTTATCTTTTTAGTTATTTATACGAAATTTTGCAAATGGTATAGTATTTAGATCTTGTAGTTCTTCATTTGTAACTTGATAGAGTTGACCAATGACCTCTTGAAAGGTATATGAACGAGATTGACCCCAATGAAAATTTATTCCTCGAAATCCCCATTCATATGTATTTGTCACAGCTACAAGTGGATTTTGATCATATCTTATACCTAAAGTTTTAGGTTGATAAACAAATACATATATCTTACCAACCTCTGGAGTTGACTCGACACTATCTCCCAGAACATCCATAATCTCAATCATAAGATCATCAGCATCTTCTGTTCCGTTAATATCTCCTACCAGTGGTGCAATGCGACTCATTTGATTCCTAGTTCGTTTTCAGTCATAACCTTAAATTCCCATAAACGATCTTTACAAAACTCATCTGCTGCTTTCCACTTTGCTTGGTTCTTAGCGTATTCATAGACTTCTCTTATATAATTCTTTGTCTGTCTTTTGGGTTTTTTTGGTTTTTGTGTTTGTTTATGTGGTTTTACTTCTATTAAATATCGTTTTATATTACCAGTATTCTCTTGTACCTTGATATAAAAGTCAGGAAAGTATCTGTGAACCTTATTATCAATAGGAGAACGGTATGGTAATGCTATCTCTTCACTTCCCCACTCAAGTATTCTATCATTTTTATCACAATAAACCATAAATTTTCTCTCCCAAAGTGATCTGTAAATGATGTTTGTGGGATCACCTTTATACTTTCTGGGATATGAAGGATAATATTTTCCTTTATATGACATAAATAGAATTACAATATATACGTATTTAGAGTGCGAGAATCATTAGTAAGACCATATAATATGTCGATTGCCAATGCCATAGTAGGTCCATTGGCACAAACCAATCATTTTCTTGTTACCTTTTCTTCTTTAACACCAGCGGTTGAGTCATATCTTTCATCATATAGTGGACTTGGTGACATAAGACCGTTTATTTCGAGAAGGGCAGGTATCCTATGTAATGATGCAAGTTTACCTACCACTTCTTATGCAACAGCAGAGGTGAGAGATAATTTCATGGGAGTTCCTCAACAGTTTGCACATACAAGAATTTACACTGATATAGACTTTTCTTTTTATATTGATGATGATTATAATGTAATAAAAACATTTGAAGGATGGATGGAATATATTTCAAGTGGTGCTAATTCCTTAATAGAGCAAGATGAAAGGGCATTTTATAGACGTATGAGGTATCCTGACTCATACAAGTGCAATACAATGTACATTAATAAATTTGAAAAAGAATACAAGAGAACACTTCGATATAGATTTGTAAATGTATTCCCAAAATCAATGTCTTCTGTTCCTGTTTCATATGGATCAGCAGATATTTTGAAAGTCACAGTATCTTTCAATTATGATCGCTATATAGTAAACGGTTAGAAAACCCATATAAATAATTTTACTGAGTTGATAATTTATCATGCCTTTACCAAAAGTTAGTACACCAACGTTTGATTTGGTGTTGCCTTCAAATGGCAAGAAAATAAAATATAGACCTTTCTTAGTCAGAGAGGAGAAGATTCTAATTATGGCGTTAGAATCTGAAGATATGAAACAAATTACTAATGCTGTTGTTCAGATATTGAGTGCTTGTATTCTTACAAGGGGAGTTAAAATAGAAAATCTTGCTACGTTTGATATTGAATATTTGTTTTTGAATGTTCGTGCTAAATCTGTAGGAGAAAATGTAGAGGTGAATATTACTTGCCCTGATGATAATAAAACCTCTGTGCAGGTTTCTATAGACATTGATACTATTAAAGTTCAAAAAGATGAAAAACATAAGAGCACAATTAAACTTGATGATAATCTTTCAATTAAATTGAAATACCCCTCATTGGATCAATTTATAGAATCAAATTTTGAATCTGGTGATGAGAAAGATAATATTAATAACACTCTTAGTATGATAACATCATGTATTGACATGATATACAATGAAGAGGAGAGTTGGAGTGGGTCTGATTCAACAAAAAAAGAACTTGGAGAGTTTATAGATCAGTTGAACACTAAACAATTTAAAATGATAGAAGATTTCTTCACAACGATGCCTAAACTTTCTCACAAAGTGAAGGTAACAAACCCACAAACAAAGGTTGAATCAGAGGTGTTATTGGAGGGACTGGCAGCTTTTTTCAGTTAGGTATGGCTCACACGAATCTAGAGTCATACTTTAAAGTTAACTTTGCCTTGATTCAGCATCATAAATACTCTTTAACTGAGATAGAAAACATGATCCCTTGGGAACGTGAAATATACATATCATTATTACAGCAACATATTGAAGAGGAAAACTTAAAGGCACAACAAAGTGGAACCTGATACAGTTAAAACACCCAAAATTAATAGAAGCACTTTTACTCTTGGGAGTGGTGCGATAGAAAAGAGAGTCGCCAATAATGAAAGAAAGATAACTGTTCTCAAAAATATTTTTAAAGCACAAAAAGTTGAGATTGGAGATAAAATAACACCTAAAGTAAATGTTCTTGAAGAGTCATTAGTATCAACTAATATTATATTAACAGATATCGCAGGTCAATTACAGAAAGATTTTAAGTCAAGACTAGCATATCAAAAAAGTATTTTAGATCAAGAAAGAAAAAATAAATTAGGTAAAAGAAGAGATGATGAGGAAGAAAGATTAGAAAGCCGTAAGAAAGTAGGTTCATTTATAAAATCAACTGCTGATAAGGTTGTAAAACCATTTTCAAGTGTATTTGATAAATTAGTAAATCTTGGAGGAATACTATTAACTGGACTTGCAGCAAATACAGCATTTCAATGGTTACAAGATCCTAAGAATCTTAAAAAAATCACTGATATATTTGATTTTGTCAAAGCAAACCCATTTTTATCTTTAGGTATTGGAGCACTTGGTATTGGTGCCACTCTTGTTTTAACAAGAAGACTGTTAAAATTGATCAAATTTCTTGATCCATTTTATTTGTTCAATAGATTTGTTAAAGGGAAAGGATCAAAAGTTGTTAAACCTAAATCTAAAATCACAACTAGTGGTGGAAAGGTTGTTAAAGAAAATATTTTTTCAAGAATGTTAAGAGCAATCACACCAGGTAAAAATCTAAAAGGAGAAGCAGCAGAACAGGTAAGTAAGCAGTTAGTTAAAAGAGGTGTGGGTGGTAAACTATTGTCTCGTATAGTTGGAAGTATTGGTGGTGATTTTATATTCGGTCTTGGTGGAATTGTTTTTGATGTAACTGCTGCGATAGCAAGATTTGCAGCAGGTGATGTATTTGGTGGTTTACTTTCACTTGCAAGTGCATTTCCAGGACCGATAGGTTGGATCTTTACTGCGATTGATGTTGCAAGAGAACTTGGTTTTGCGAAAAATATTCCTATATTTGGTATTGAAAGGTATTACAAGTATGGTAAAAAAAATAAAAAAATGATGGCTGGTGGTATCGGCAAAGAGGGAGAAGATTATAATGTGCACAAGGGGGAACTATTCACAACTGATGGAGCTTATAAAGCAGATTTCAGTGGTAAGTTTATTCCAAACTATGAAAAAACATTAACAAAATCAAAAAATAATTTTAATATTCAAGTATTTAAAACTACAGAGGATAGAAGAAAAAAGAAAGTAGTAGAAAAAACAAATGACATACCAGCAACAAGTTTTATTTCAATAAATCCAATCAATTCATTCAATGCTTACATGACTGAGACCCCAAAAGTTCTTGGGTTTGATAATATGGTATATACTTAATGGTAGAAGAGAAGGCAGAACAACTTAAATCAACTGCTCAGAACATTCGTAAGATGTTCAATAATTTTAACGCTCAATTTAAATCATTATCTGATAAAAGAAAAAATATACAAAAAGATAATAAACTTAATATGAGAAGATCCAAAAGGATTTCCTCATTTTCATCTCCAATATCAAAGTCTGCAAATAAAATAAAACAATCTATTATCAAAGGTCCTTCAGATATTATATCTAAAGTTTTAAATTTTGCCTCCATTCTTCTTATTGGTGCAGCATTGAATAATTTACCACAAATAAAAGCAAAAGTTGATTCAGCAGTTGAAAATGTAAGATTACAATTTGATAAAGTCGGGGGATTTTTTACAGGATTATATGATGCAGTAAGAGATTTCATATCGGGAGGTAATAAATCAAAAGATATTGTACAAAAAGGAGTTGATGATCTTAAAAAACAAAATAGTCTCGTTTTAAATGAAGTTGAAGGGGTTGATAAAAATGTAAGTAATTTTGAAAAATTAGATGCTGACAACACATCTGATGAAATAACGAATGAAAATATCTTAGATAACACTGGATTTGGAATGGCGTTGCCTAAGTCTCTTCGTGATCCCTTGCGAGAAAATTTATCTGAGGTGCTACCAAAGAAAAAAGTTTTTTCAAAAGATAGATTTTCTGATATAGTCAACTCATTTCCCAAACAAGCTTTGATGGATGAGAACGTATTGAAAAATTATAAACAGGTGTCTGATTCTATCTCATCTTCCACACTAAATAATAAAGCCGAATCAATATCAGTGTTTACTAGTGACGATGTAAGAACAGAAGTCTTAGTATATGAAAAAGAAATTTTAGTTGATCCATAATGTCCGCAGTAGGTTATTCTAATTACAAAGTTTTACAGATAGCAAAACCAGAACGTGGTATTGTAGTAGATACTCGTGGAAGAGTGGTTGGTTTTGATTACTATGAAAGTGTATACTCTCCTATGGTTACTGCTAGTATGACTGAAATAGATGCTGGTGGAACTGTTACTAACACAAATGGGATAAGAGGAACTTTAAAAGATGCTTTACCAATTGAAGGCAACGAGGATGTATTTTTCAATATATCAACAGCATATAAGGATTTAAATTTTACAAAGACTCCAATGAAAACTCTTGGCAGTCCACTTAATATAGATGCAAATACTAAACAAGTTACGAACATTACGATGGTTTCTAAGTATGCTTTTGATAATGCAAATACTACTGTATCAAAAGTTTATCAAGAGGCTCCAATTAGTGATGTGGTTGAGAAAATACTTGATGAATTAAATGTTCCAAAAGATAAACGTGATATTGAAAAAACAAGCACTTTGGATAAGGTCATGGGAAATCATGAACCACCCCTTGATGTTATATTAGGACTTTGTAAAAAATCAACACCAGCAAATGGTAAAGATCCTGGTTATTTTTTCTTTGAAACACAAGATGGATTCAAATTTAAATCAATTGATACACTAATAAATGAGGGAATTGAAAGTTTTAAAAATGATGATTACAGAGACACTCACACATATTATTATTTTACTTCTCCTCAAGCAAATCTAGATAATGATACAAATGATTTTAAGGTTTTGTTTCCCCCTGTTGTAAAGAGAGATCAAAATATATTACAGGCAATAAAACATGGACAATTTAATTGTAGAATATGCACGATTAATACTCTAACACAGGAGTATGATGAAAAAATAATAAATCTCCTAAGTAATTCTAATCTTGGAAAAAAACAAAAAAACACTGCAAACTCAAAGAAGTTTTCTAAATCATACACATATGTTGTGAATCCTGGTGCAAATGAAAAAGGTGTCAGTAAACAAGTTATTAATAGTCCATCGTCATATGAACCAATGGCAAATATGAGATATTCTTTATTACATGCACAACTAGTGGACATTCAAATACCATGTAATGCTCTGTTACAGGCTGGTGATGTTATAAAATTAATGATTGAAAATATCACTCAAGATAATAAATTAGATCAGATTAATAATGAACATCGGAGTGGTTATTATCTTATACTACATTTGTGTCATCATTTTGATTCAAGTAATTCATTTACTTCCTTGACACTTGCTCGTGATACCTATGGATTATACAGGAGTACAAAATGAGTGAACCAGTAAATTCAACTCCATTTATCAAAGCAAGTAGTCAAGATCAATATGGTAAAAAACCTCTTGAATCTTGGACAGGAAAAGTTGTTGGTTTCGATTCACAAAAGGATCAAATTGAAAATGGTTGGGGTTGGAGATATAAAGTAAGAATTATGGGTGATAATTCTGATGTGGATAATGTTACGGATGATCAGTTAAGTTATGCATATTCTTTATTACCAACAACTGCAGGATCAGGTGGTGCTTATAAATTACGTTCTGTTAGAATTAGTCAAGGTGATACTGTTTTTGGTTTCAGAGGAGGCGGAGGACCAACAATGATTATAGGTGTTCTTCCTCGTACTAGATCTACTACATTAAGTGATGCACCTTTTGGGACTAAATCAGGTTTTTATGGTGATTTAGAAGATAATGGAATTATAAGTGGTGAATTTAATGAACAAGTAGGTCCTGCTACACCTGGTGGAGTTCCTCTTATTAATAAGTCTAATAGAGAGAATCCAAAAGACAAAGTGAGTGAATTAGGTTATGACCCAAATGATGCTGAGATTATTACAGATACTCAAGAAAAAACAAATGCTAAAAAAAATAAAACAGTAATGAATGTTCAAAATTGGGTGCCTGGTATGCCTTTGACTTCTGAATTGTTGACTAAACTTGAAAATGCCGCTGGAAATAATGAGATTGATCCAGAATTTTACGCATTAGCACTACCACAAGCGGTGAAACAAGGATTGATAGATGGTGATACTGCAAAGGTAAAAGAGGTCACAAACAGATTGAAAAAAGATTTACTTAATTTAAAAACTAATATCGGTGACGTAGATCCAGCAACAATTAAAGAGATACAAAAAGAATTAGAATCGGCATCTGGTATTGATATGACACAAACAATAGATGATTTAAGAAACTCATTTACTAGAGATAAATAAAACTATGAGTAAACAGTCAGTACTACTAGCATATCCATCAGGTTGTGGTAATCAATTCGTAAATGAATTATCACATACTCTTGATGATTTTTTTGGTAAGGTAACAGGAGCTTTTGGTGGAGCTTTGGATTTTAGTAATGAATTAAATGATACGGTGAGTCTTATAAGTGATCAAATGAGAGGACTGACTGGACAAATAAGTGGGGTATTGGAGGATAAACTGGTCGGATTCATTCAAAGTGGATTATCTGGTGTTCAGTCGTATTTCTTTTCGATATATGCTACAAATCCTTTAGTAGCACTCGCACAAACTAAAGCTTTTAACGCTGCAGCACTTAAACCAATTCAAAAATTATTTGGTTCCTTTGGTTGTTTAGGAGATATAGTTGCCAAATCATTGACTGGATCTATAAAAGACATGCTTGTAAATGCAGTCAAAAAAGGACTAATAAATCCAGTTACTTGTGCAGTTCAAGATTTTATAGGTGGTCTTACTAATAAAGTTACCAGTGCGATTGACTCTGTGATTGGTCCGTTGATTAATCCTATTGATAGTTTGTTTGGTTTGATCGGACAGGGTTTTGGAACTATAAAAGGTGCGTTAGCAGGGGGACTTGATATTTTTAATAAGGCATCAAATATATTAAATTGTAAAGATAACAACGATAAGAGTGCTTGCCCAGTATCTAATGAATATATTTTAAAGACACAAACAAAAAATCCAAAAAGTGAAAGACAGCAACAAACTATATTCAGTCAAGCATTCGCAAAAGGTCAAAAAGCACTTCAAAACGTACAAGAGGGTGCTACTGAGTTTGAAAAAAATGTGGGATCATTTAAAATATTTGGATCGAGGATTGATAGTGCAGAACCAGTTGAGTGTAATACAGGAAATGTATTTGAGTGTGGACCTCCAAGATTAGAAATTTTTGGCGGTGATGGTGAAGGTGCTGCAGGTGATCTTATTTTAGGTAATATAATAGAAAAATTTGATGAAGAAAGTGGAGGTATAGTAAGTGATGTTCAAAGAACAGCAAGTATCATTGGTGTTGACATCACATATCCTGGTCAGGGTTATACTGAGGAACCATTAGTCGCCTTTGTTGATAATTGTGATCAGGGATATGGTGCGTATGGAAGAGCTCTCATAGATAAAGACCCAAATTCACCAACATTTGGACAATTAACAGACATAATTATCATATCAGAGGGTAAAAATTATCCTGTTGACTCAGATGATGAGGCATATATTGAAAAAATAATTGTATCTTCTGGTGGTTCTGGTTATAGCATTGATGATACAATAGATGGTTTTGATGTTGAAATAATTGATGGGTCAATATCAAAAGTAACACCAAATAATATACCATATCGCACTTTGCCAAGAATAACTGTAAATACGAAAACTGGTAGTGGTGCAAAATTAACACCAATTATGACTAAAGTAAGAAGGGATACACTGTCACAACAACAAATTGATTGTATTCAACCTAAAGATAATATTGTAGGATATGTTAATGGACAACCATATACAGGACCATTCCACATAATGCCTAATGGTCAGAAGATGACAGGTGAGAGTCATTCAGATGCTGATGATTTTATTTACAATACACCTCAAGAAAGTTTTAAATCAACAGTAAAATTAAATACAACACCATCTAATGTAAAATTAAAATCAATTCAACAACTTGTTCAAGAGAGTGAAACAACACAAACAACAAGTAATGAAACATATGTTGATCCTGTAGATGACTCTATGGATAATGATTCACCACCACCAAGTTCACCACCGATAAGTTCACCACCAAGTAGTGGTGGAGGTGGTTATGGAGGATACTAATGGCAAACGAAAGTAGAGTATTAGATATTTTCGGTCCTAATTTTCTCATTGAATCTAATGGTGAATCTGTAGGTATAGGTGGTTTTGCATATCAGATCTATGCAACAACAAAAACTCCTGCTGGTGGCAATACTATCAAATATCAACAAGTTTTATATGATAGTGGTTTGTCAGCTATTGACGCAGAAGGAACATTAGAAATACAGACTGGTCTTAAAAATAGTGGAAGAGCTGTGAGTTTTCTTGCGATGGCACATCACGGAGATGTTGCACTCACATCCGAAAAAGGTTGGATCAGATTAAAAGGAAAAAATATAGTTATAGACGCAACGAATCAATTATATTTGCAAGGTAGAAAAATACAAGTTGGTCATGAACAAAAAGGAAGAACAGAAGATTTCCAAGTTACATCAACGAGAGTTGATTTAGGAAGACCAAAGAGGGGTAATATGTGTAAAATTTTGAAAACTTGTGGTCCTGATTTATCATTTATGAAATCATTGACTCCATTTAGTGGATTTGGTGGTGCACTTGGTGGTGCACTTGGTGCTTCGCTTGGTGGTGCAGTAGGAGGACCTGTGGGTGCTTCAATCGGAAGTCAAGTAGGTGAACAGGTAGGATCATGACAAGATTACCTGATGAAAGTATATTTTTACAGAATACGACTGGTGATTCTGGAATTGAAAATTTATATGTTTATGGTAAATTTAATTATGACTTCAAAAATGATGACTTAACTGTAAAAACTTTAAATGTCACTGGTATTTCATCATTTACAAGTGATGTTACTTTTACTGGTGATATAACACTGGATGAAATTACTTGTCGTAATGCAGATGTAACAGGAGTTGCGACTGTTACAACAGGTCTTTATGTAGAGGGTAAGTTGTTTGATGGTGATGGTGATTTTGGTACATCAGGTCAACTTTTATCATCAGACGGAACAGATTTAGCATGGATTGACGCAAGCACAACCAGTGTGGCAAACGCAAATAATGTTGGAACAAATGCAAATTCTACAAATGCAGATCAATTCATAACATTTGTTGGCACAAGTAGTGGTAATAATCCAATTAGAGTTAATAGTAATATCAAATATAATCCATCTACAAATACTCTTTCACAAATTAATATCGCAGGTAGTTCTACATCAGTTAATTTAAATGTTACTGGTGATCTAACAGTCGGTGGTCAATTAAAAGATGGTGATGGAAACTTTGGAACTGCTGGACAAGTATTAAGATCAGATGGCACAGATACTGAGTGGGTTAATACGGGATCACTTGCTGCTGGTGCAGCTGCGGAGGTTGGTGTGTCAGCGGCATCTGCTAATGCGAATCATTTTATTACGATGGTTGATACTGCATCAGGTAATGAAAATATCAGAGTTGATACTGACTTAACATATAATCCTGTAACAAATACTTTAAATGTCCCTAATATAAGTGGCAATGGATCTGGTTTAAGTGGTATTGAATCATTTGTAACTGGTATGATTATTCTGTGGTATGGTAATACAGGTAATATTCCTACTGGTTTTGTTCTTTGTGATGGTAATAACAATACACCCGACTTGAGAGATAGATTTGTGGTTGGTGCAGGATCTGCATATTCACCAAATAATACTGGTGGTAGTTCAAGTGTTACTTTATCCGAATCTCAATTACCATCTCACAATCATTCAGCATCATCATCAGTCAGTGATCCTGGTCATGCTCACTCTTATATTGATCAATATGTTGTAATTAACAATGGATATAGACCTTGGCCAGCAAATAATAATGATTGTGCTGCTAGAAATATAAACACTGGAAGTCAAACTACAGGTATCTCTGTTAGTACAACCATCGGTAACACTGGATCAGGATCAGCAATAGAAAACAGACCTCCATACTATGCACTTTGCTATATCATGAAAACATGATATAATATAAAAAATGTTATATTATGGAATTAGAAGAATATATTCATACATATCCTAACACGATTCCATTTGAATTTTGTGATCAAATTATTGAAGAGTATGAAAATTCAGATGATTGGATGCCAGGCACAGTAAATGATTATAATGTAGCACAAAGTAGAAAATGTGAAGCAATTTACCTTTCTTATAATGAAGTAATACAAAAAAAACTTGATGTTAGAAAGAGTATAGATGATAATATTTTCAAAATAGTTAATGAATCACTAGAAAAATATATGAAAAAGTGTAATGCTTTAGATTATATTAATGTTAAAGGAGATACAGGATATATTCTTTTGAAATATAATACAGGAGATTATGTTCGTGAGCATGTTGATACTTGGTCAGGTGAAAATAGAACTTTAAGTTGTTCTATGATCTTGAATAATGATTATGATGGTGGTGAGTTGGCATTTTTTGATGGTAAATATAAACTAAATCCAAAAAAAGGTGATATTGTAATATTTCCATCAAGTTTTACATATCCACATCAAGTCCTACCAGTTACATCTGGAACTAGATACGCAGTCATTACATGGATTAGATAGTTGACACAATTGGTGTGGTAATATTAGAATATAAATATTATGGTTAATAAAATAAAAATGGAAAAGGAGAAGACTCCTGTAGAAAGACTGCATGATGATATTCGTCGTGCTGTAGATAAAATCGAAGATGATATGGATGATATTGTG
>VTLG01009971.1_pt1 | contig 14830 bp, 18 predicted proteins | sample 4694571 | NCBI WGS metagenome assembly VTLG01 (sample SAMN12604809, study PRJNA352737) | marine metagenome | biome: ENVO:00000447; feature: ENVO:00000209|ENVO:00000569|ENVO:01000036; material: ENVO:00002151; isolation source: viral sequences binned using virsorter ...
GCTTCGGCAATACTCGGGCGCGGGCAAGACTTACTTGTTCGCGGCGGCGATGGCCTACGCGGTCGCACAATTAAAGCTTAATATCGCGACGCAATTCCCGACCGCGAAACAAAGTGAGGACTGGTTAAGGCGAAAGCTCAAACCGTTTCTAGTGAACACAAGCGCGACCGATTCGATCAAGACCGTCCGCGATGTTGCCGGGGGGATTTACTGGCAAAACGGCGCGAGCATCGAGGTAAGCGGCGCGAACTCCGCGTCGGTAACGAGAACGATCGAGGCGCACTGGACGAACTCCGAAGAAATCGACGCTTACATTCAAGACGCAAGCGACGAGGGCGACAAGGTGAAGGTTTTCGAGAAGCGAACCAGGGGGCGCGGTTTACAAATTCACACGCGCTCCGCTTACCCCTCTGTTAAGGGACACTCTCAAATCGACGCGGCGTTCGATAACTCGGATCGGTGTAACTGGTTTATGGATTGTCCTCGATGCGGCGTCTCTCGTTACTGGCATCCTCGCGAAATTGTTTGGCCGGATGATCGACCGGAAAAGGCGGAGGTCGAGTGTCCCGAGTGTTCGGGATTATTCAGCGACGCGGAACGCCGGGAGTCGTGCTTGTCTTCCGGTCATTGGAAGAATCGCGACGGCGAAACGGTCGGCGTCAACGACCCGCCGCCGTTAAAGTATGGAAGTAACCGAGGGTTTCATCTGAATTGTATGGCGCACGTTGGCGCATATGACGAGAGCCGGACGAGTTACCTCCACGAGATCGCGGCGGAATGGGAAGCGGTAGAGGACGCGCCTAACCCGGAAAAGGCACGACGCGCCGTCGTTAATACAATGTGGGCGGAATCGTATTCGCTCGCCTTTGAGGAAAAAGCGAGGACTCCGGCTTTACTTCGCCAACGGGAAGACTACGACCCCGCCGTTATGCTTCCCGAAGAAGTGATCGCGCTCACTTGGGGCGGAGACGTAAACAAGCGATTTCTTTCCGCCGTGATTATGGGATGGGGATTAAATGGAGAGAGTTGGGCGATCGATTACGCCGATTTACAAGGTCACGTCGACAACCCGGAAACATGGAAACGGCTCGAGCGGTTTGTTTTTCAAAGCTTCCGCCACCCGTTCGGGATCGAGATTAGTTGTTTAAAGGGTTGTCTCGATACCCGTTATCAAAAGAGCATCGCGAGAAAGTGGGTTTCGAACTACACCGGGCGCGGCGTGGTTGCGGTTACCGGGTCGAATCAGTTAGGAGTTCCCATTATCGACCGGGCATCGAGGGACAAAGAGTCGCGAATTACCGTTCAATCGATCGGAACACACGAGGCGAAGGACTTACTTAATCAACGCTTGCAACTTCGCCCGCCGGAGGACGGCGAGGAATACCCGGAAAACTTCAAACATTACCCAAGGACGAACGCTTTCGGAGCGTCTTACTTTCGCGGACTAACCGAGGCGGAGGAGAGCTTTTATAAACGCGCACCTCGCGACGGCGAGCTTTATCCGTTTTACCAAAAGACCGAGGAATGTTACAACGGCAATCTCAGGAACGAACCCCTGGATTGTGAGGTATACGCACTTGCTAGTCTTAAGCTTTTAAACATCAACCTCGCCGGTCATCGCGAAGTATTGAAAGCGCGAGCAAGTAATCCGGCAACCGCAAAACAACCGCGCCGAAAGATTCCGCGCCGTAACTCGTTTATCGGAAAGCTAAGTTCATGATCGAGATCGGAATAACACGCGAGGCAAGGCTCGAACCCTATCAAAAGGTATATCACGAAATCTTAGCTCTCTCGGCGCGTGAATGGCAAACCGCTTATAACGAAGGATATATCGGCGAAGCGGGCGAAGTAATTCCGCACAATTACCGACTCAAGCGAAACAACGGACTCCTCGGCGGATTTAATGGAGTTTATCGAATCGCCGCCCTCGAGGAAACGGCGAGCTTCTTTCGTTCCGGCGGTCATAACCAATGCCTCGACGCGCTCGGGATTGAGCCGCTTACATGGTCGGAAACTTTAACCTTTCTCAAACGCGGCGCAAAACTTCGCCCGCAACCAACGAACCGACAAGCACTTCGAAAAATGAAAACGGAACCCGTCGCATGGATTAGCCGAAACGCACTCGAAACCATTACCCGCCATCCTCGCGCCAAGCTTGGAACAATCGCGGTTTATACGACCTTATGCATTCTCGCCGGGGAGGAAAACGAGGACTCGTTCGACATCAATCCGCAATCTTCCGCCGAGCGTTTCCGGATTAGCGAAAAGACTTATCGCGACTCGCTCCGGTTGCTTGTCGAGCTTCGTTTGATCCGTTGGGAAAAGGGAAAGCGCGGGATCGGCGACCGGGTCGACCTGTTAAGCGTCGCGGCGATTTAACTAACTATCGGGCGACGCGGGATTCGTCGACGTTTGTTTGTGGCATTTTCACAACCTCCAGCGGCCTTATATGCGGGCGACAGTAACGAATGGACGAAGGGTTTTACTAAATACCCGGCGACGACTCACGTCGCCCGATGGGTTTTCTCGACGATGAACGCCGAACCTGTCGTTCTTTACGGAACCGCGAACGGTAGCGACTTCGACTTTTCACTTACTCCAGAATTGAGCGCGGGCATGATTGCGGGCGAGTGGACTTGGGCTTGCCGGGTTACCAAGATAAGCGGAACCGAGAGCAAGATCGCCGCCGTCGGGAATTGCACAGTCCGACCCGATCCCGCCGCACTTAATAAAACCAAGAGCCGAAACGAGAAGATTCTCGGCCTTATCGACGCGGCACTTGAGGAACGCGCCGTCGACGTCCAAGAGTCTTTTGGATTGCTCGGCCAAGATATCACGAAAACGAGCGCGGTCGATTTAATGGCGATGAGGAATCGTTATCAAGCACTCGTTAACAAAGAAAAACAAGTCGAGGAATATCGCCGAACCGGACAACGTCGGCGACCCGGTCGAATCTATTTAGGATGATAAAACGCATCGACAAAAAAACGGGGGTTATAACGTTAAAGGATTCGAAGCCAAAAGCGAAACGCGGGTTCGCCTCGGTTAACAATCCTCAATTCCTTTCGTCGTGGTCAACACCAACGACCGACGCCAGCACAGAGCAACGCAACGCGGCGGAGCGTTTACGGAATCAAGCCCGCGACCTGGAACGGAATAACTCTTACGTCGTCCGCTTTTTAAACGAATGGATTTCGAATATCGTCGGGACTGGATACAACTTTTCGAGCCTTGCGGTTAATGCACAAGGGCGCGAGGACAAGGGGGCGCGTGAGATCATCGAGAACGCGTGGAAGGACTTCCAGAGCGCGAGAATATGCACCGCGTCCGGCGATATGCCCTATCGTGAGTTTAAGGGATTAAGTGAGAGAGCTTGCGCCCGAGACGGCGGCGTTCTAATTCAAATCCTAAGAGGATTCGACAATCCTCATAACTTCGCGCTTCACTTGCTCGAGATCGATCGGCTCGACATCAATTATAACGAGGCGAGCAACAAGGACGGGAATCGCGTTATCATGGGAAAAGAGATCGACCAATATGGTCGACCGATTGCTTACCATTTGCTCGGGAATCATCCGGGCGACCAATACGGAACACGCGGAAGGCAAAGACGAACACGCGTCCCGGCGGATCAAATAATCCACCGCTATTATCGAACACGAGCGGAGAGTTACCACGGACAAAGCTTAATCGCACAAGCGAACGTCGCCCTCCAACACCTCGAGCGATTCGAGGAGGCGGAGTTAATCGCGGCGAGAACTGGCGCGTCGAGTGTCGCGGCCATCGAGAGAACCGAGGGCGCGGAATGGAGCGGAGCGGACGCGGAAGATCGGACGGTCGAACCCGGAGCGATTTGGGAGGGCGAACCCGGCGAATCCTTTAAGTTATTATCAAGTAATCATCCTAGTCAGAATTATACATCCTTCCGCGACGGTATTCTTAAAGGTGTGTGTTCGGGTTTGCTTTCCTCGTTTCATACCGTCTCGCAAAGCTTCGAAGGAATTTCGTATTCTTCGCTCCGTGAGGGGAAGTTAAACATTAAAGCGTTAACCCAAGTCTACCGGGCGATGAACATCGAGCGCGAGGAAGAGCCGATCTTTCGAGCTTGGTTGTCAACCGCTCTCAGGACGGGAGTAATTAAAAACCTCCCGGCGTCGAACTTCGAGAACCTCGCGAGAGGATCGTTTACCGGGCGCGGCTTCGAATGGGTCGACCCGAAAAAAGACGTCGAAGGATTGCGGGTCGAATTGGCAATCGGCGCGACTTCACTTTCGCGGGCGGTTAAAGAACGACTCGGCGTCGGACTCGACGTAATTATTGCCGAACGAAAAGCGGACGCGGAAGCATTCGCGGCGGCGGGTTTGCCGGTTCCGGCTGAGTTCGGAAGCGCGTCGGATGACGGCGTTGCCCGCACACTTCAACAAGTTTATCTCGCCGTCGGAAAAGTAATTACCGCCGAGGAAGCGCGGCAAATCGTAAACGACGCGGGCGGAAATCTCGTCGACGCCCTACCACCTGGATTTGGCGAACTATCGAAACCGGAAGAACCCGACGAAGATTAAATAATGGAACGAGGATTTCGAAGTTTTAAGATTGAACCGAGCGCGGGCGATAGCTCGAAGCCTCGTCGCGGCGTGTTAACGACTCAACAGCCGATAAGCTCATTCGACTTTTTTCGCAACGAATGGGTCGACGAAGTTCTCCTCATGTCCGGCGCACAACTACGCGGCGCGACGTTGCGTTTGCTCGATACACACTCGACCGAATCCATTAAAGACGTCGTCGGATCGTTCCGCGACATTCAAACACACCCCGCCGGGACTCGCGGCGTCCCTTATCCATTCATCGACGGCGAACTCGTGTTCGCGGATACCGAGGCCGGACGCAATGCGAAAGAACTTGTCGAGGCCGGACACGTCACCGAGATGTCGGTCGGTTATCGATACGACGACAAAGATAAAACATATATCGCCGAAGGAGAACGCCAAGAGATCGAGGGCGTTACTTACAAGGGGCCAGTGAACGTCCGCCAGCGTTGGGAATGTCAAGAGGCGAGCGTCGTCCCAATAGCGGCTGATAATCTTAGCCTCATAAGATCGCTGAACAATTTCGCGGATACCCGCAAGACAATTTCTGAAGAGACACAAAGCAATCGCGAAGGAGTGACATCCGACGCGGTTTCGGTCAATGACACGACCGAGGCGAGGGTTCAATCGGAAAACCAAACAACATCAACTACAACATTAATCATTAAAGACATGGAAAAAAACAACGAAGAGGTTAACGCCTCTCGCGATAATTCCGCCGAAACCGCCGCCGCCGTCAAGAGTCACAAAGACGCTCTCGACAAGCGGGCGGAGGCTATTTTCGCCGCCGCCGAGGAAATCGGCGACACCGATTGGGGATTCGAACAGTTCCGCTCCGGTAAAAGCGTCGAAGAAGTTCAGCGCGAAGCTATCGCAAAATTGAAAGATTCGAACGCTCGCGTCGGTCATAGCATCGAGGAAGAGCCTATCGGATTAAGCAAAAAGGAATCAAAGAGTTACTCGATCACTCGCGCTATCCGTTCATTGATGAACGGTCGCAAGGTTGACGGATTAGAGGGCGAAGTTTCCGACGTAATCGCAAAGCGTAGCGGACGCGAAACCGACGGATTTTTCGTCGCTTCTCAGCGTGACCTAACCGCCGCCGTTTCCGGAACCGAAGGTTCAGAACTGGTTGGAACCGATCACCTCGGCGAATCGTTTATCGACGTACTTCGTCCGAACATGGTCGCGGGAAATCTCGTTACGACTTTAAGCGGACTCGTCGGCGACGTTTCCATTCCTCGCAAAACAGCCGCAAGTTCGGCAAGTTGGGCGGCGGATGAAACAACCGCACACGGCGAAAGCGATCCAACTCTTGATAACCTGACATTGACACCGAAAAGTCTTGGTTGTTATACCGACGTCTCGCGTCAACTTTTGCTCCAGTCCTCACCGGATGCGGAACAAATGGTTCGCGACGACCTCAACCAAGCTCTTGCGATTGGCATCGATGCCGCAATCCTTCAAGGTAGCGGATCGAGCGGACAACCGACCGGAGTTGATGGAAATTGTCATACCGACAATCAGATCGCAATCTCCGACGACACCGCCCCAACAAAGGCGGAACTGTTCAGCTTTATTGAGCAAATCGATACAGCTAACGCGCTCGGCGGCGACCTTGCTTGGATCACAACTCCGGCACTTGCTTCTAAGCTTAAACAAACGCTTATCGATTCCGGCGTCAGCGGTTCCATGTGGGACTTGCCGACGAACACGGTTCTCGGTTACAACGCGTTTTCCACAACTCAAGCCGCGACAAACGATCTCTTTTTCGGAGATTGGAAAAACGGCTACGTTTTGGGCATGTGGGCTGGAGGGATGAGCATTAGCCTTGACCCTTATTCCGGCATGAAGCAACGAATTGTTACCCTTGTCGCCGACGTCCTCGTGGATGGCGCGATGCGTAACAATAAGGCAATCGCCGAAGGAGTTTAATCCGTCGGGTTTGATATAATCACGGGTAACCCTCGGCGGTAACATTGCCGCCGGGGGTTACTTTACCCGATGAACAAAGTCGAAAAAGCTTCCGAACTTTCGTTTCGTTTTGCGTTGCGAAACGGGTCGGAACTTTTGAGCTTTAACGGCGAAAGCATTCCGGCACTCTTAATCGAGTCGCCGACCCTCTCCGGCAACCGTTCGATATACGGACGAAACAAAGCATCGAAGGTTGCGACCGTCGGCGTTCTTAAGTCCGACTTGAAGTCGCGCCCGCAACCGGGCGACCGCGTTAAGCTCGGCGACTGGGAGGCACAAATAACATCCGACGGGATTCTCGACGTTCCGGGCGGTTATCAATTCGAACTCGAATCCGCTCGCTCGTAATGGCTCAAGAGGTTGCTAGTCCCGCTTGCCTTGAAGCATTCGCCGAGAATCAACTCGCGACATTAATCCGCGCACAACTCACCGCGCCGGATTCGATGGTTCTAACCGGGAACGGCACTCGGGAATTAATCGAGGAAGGCGAACCGTCGATCGTGGTCACGGTTATTCGACAAGAGGAAGACCCGCCGCAAACGGGTTGGTGGTTGTGCGATATCGAGGTTTGTCTTGATCCGGCGGGCGCGGATGGCGACTGGGTCGACGCTCGAATGTTAGAAATCGAAAAGGCACTCGGCAACGGCGACGACGACCTTAAGGCAAGCTTAACGACCGGGCGTTTGCATTGCATGACCGGAAGCATTAGAACCGACGCGCCGCTCGAAACCGAGGACGAGGACGGTTTAAGATGGTTTCGCCTCTCGGCTTATTTAGGACTCACCGCCTCTTAACTATCGCAACTCCGCGAACCTCTTTATCTTTTATATATGACTCCTTCCTACATTGGAAACGCAAGCGGACTACAACGCGGAATAGGCGCGGACGAAACCGGAATAAAGGTTTCGAGCTTTACAACCACGATCGAAAACCCTCGGGAATACTGTTACTCGAAAGAAGGGACTCGTAACGGGTGGGCTGAAGATTTCGACCCATCAATTAGCGTGGCCATTGAAGGGGAGCTTTCCGGAACGACCGGAGTCGCCGCCGCCGCATTCGGGACGGCAATCACTTTACAGAATAACGACTCGGGCAAAGGCGACAATTCCGATTACGCCGGAATTACCGACGCGGGCGGATGGTATCTCGACGAGTCTTTGACGATTACCGAGAGTCGCGACGGGTTTAAGACATTCTCCGCGACGTTCCTTAAACTTCCCGAAGTTAGTTAATGCCGTCGCATAAAGAACACCTCGAACGAGAACTCGCCGACGCTGAAAAACGCGGCGACAAAAACGCGATTAAACTTTTAAAAGCCGCGCTCGGAATCACTACCAAGCGCAAAGCAAAACCGCCTGTTATGGCAACCCGTTAAAAAAACCCGAACACCTGGAACACGACGTCGACGCGTCGCCTTCCCTCCGTTGAAAATGTCACTCGAAAGCGATCTTACTCGCGGCGCACATACTACACAAGACGCGGTCGAGGCCGCCGTTTTAATGACTCTCGGCTGTAATCCGATCGAGGGCGGCGAAGTCTCAAACGTTTACACCGAATCAAAACCGCGCCGACCCGGTCAACCGGGCGAGGTCTTTTATCATGTGTCCCGCGAATCGAGTTTTCCGGGAACAAGTTCGACTGTAATCGCGAAGGGCTTTAAGGATAAGGACGGAATCGCCGCCGAGGAACTCGACGCTTTAATTGATAGCATTCCCGACGCAAACATTCGCGACCAAATCAAGTCGCGATTACCGAGGGCGATCGCGTCCTTTTGTCGTGCCGCAATCGGCAACCGCGAAAAGCTCAAATCGTGGTGGAGAGCCGCGCCGGAAGAGGTTTATATCCGCAAAGGAAAAAAAGGTTTTCTCGTTCCGCGAAAGAATCCCGGACTCGCGAAAAAATTAGGATTATGACACCAAACGACGACAACTTTATTAATTCGATGAACGGCGCGGAATGGGAAGGAATCCCGCTCTATACCTCGATTTTACACTTTACGATTGCCGAGGCACTCGTTAACGGCTCAACGGGAAGCACTCACGAAAAAGCGTTCGCGCCTTTTTACGCATACGCAACGCCGCCGGATGAAGTCGCCGCGCTTTACTCGAGGTTAAGACGCAACCCGGACGCCGTTCATATCGAAGCGATCGAGTTCGCCGACGGTCACAACCTCACACCGGGAAGCGAGCGACTGATTTCCTTGATTGAGAAAATAAACGAAGTAACCGACCAAGTTCTCGAGAGCCGAGACGACCCGGAAACGGACGACGACGAACCGGAGGGAATGCCGGGAAAGTCTCATTCTTCGCCCGCTATGCCTTAAGGATCGCGGGCGCGTTTCCATCGATGAAACCCGCCGAAATATTAACTCGTTTCCCCTATGCCGTCGGTCTTCAATTTTACACGCTCACTCTTGAAAAAGAGGGTTACAAGTTCGAGGGCGAAATCGAGGGGGCGAGCTTCGAGGAAATCGCCGGGATCGCGTAAGGTTTACCCGCGCCCTCGCGTTATCTTTTGCGACGTTGACGAGACGCTAATCGTCGACGGGCGCGTTAATGCTTCTCTCGTTTGTTGGTTAATGGCGCGGGCGGAGGAAGGTTTTACAATTAACATATGGAGCGCGAGAGGCGAACGGGCGGCGGTTGATGCGGTCGCTCGTTGCAACCTCGGCGGGATCGTGAACGCGACCCTTTCAAAACCGGGAATCGTTGTCGATGATCTCGGATGGGATTGGACGCAATACACAAGGACAATCGATCCGACCTCGCTAACCTATCCCGCGCCGTATCCAGGGGGTAACGTGTGAGATGGTGGGCGTTAGTCACAAGATCACAAATCACAAGGATTGGAATCGGGCGTTCCATCTTTACGCCAAAAAGGCGCACAAAAAAACGGAGGCGGAAATTATCAATCGAGCCGCCGGAAAAGCGACCTCGAGAGCGTTGGCACTAACACCACGGGCGGACATTACCGACCGTCCTCTCGGGAAGGAATACAATCCGAAGATTAAATCGCGTTGGGGAACATATAAGGGGAGGACTTGGTATGCATTCATGGCGAAAAAAGGTTTTAAAAAAGGAAACATTTTCGCCGCCGCTCAAGAGAAATATAATGATCGCCGAGGCGCGAAAGGTTCAATCGCGGCGGGATTCATTAAGCCGATTCGCGAGTTCGGAACGGGCGGGAAAATGAACGTCCGAGGTTTTGGAGAATCAAAGCTCAAAACCGGCGGATCGGTTTCTCGGTCGTATGGGAAAAAGGCTCGGTCGCGGCGCGGTAAAACGAAAGCGGTCGCTCATAACGCCGTCGCGGGTTCTGATCCGATCGCACTCCCGGCAATGCGCGAAGGCATTACCGAACAAATAGAAGATATGCGACGATGGGCGAAAGGTTTAACACAAAAGACCGCTCGAAAATTTAAACAACGAAAGAGAATATAATGGCGGGACGCGCACAACTTCACACGGTTTTCACTGGCGACGATTCGCATTTCCAAAGAACGGTTCGACGCGTACAAGGGGCGGGAGCAAAAGTCGCCGCGATCGGTTCTAAGCTTACAGGCGCACTCGGCGCACTTGGCGCGGGCGTTGGTTTTAAGCATATCTTGGACACGGTCGACAAGATCGAGAAAAAGGCGTTCGGTTTAAACATGACGAGCGAAAGCTTGCAACGCTTAACGTTTGTCGCCGAACAATCCGGCGCGAAGTTCGAACAACTACAAGCGATCCTGTTCCGCTTAAAGCGGCGAACCTCGGAAGCTTTAACGAAACCGACCTCGGCGGCGGCGGAAGGGTTTAAAAAGCTCGGAATCAATGCCGAGGAATTTAAGAATCTTAGCGGCGACCAAATGCTTTACCGATTCGCGGACGCGTTCAAGGAAGGCGGCGAGGACGTAATGGCGACGGGCGCGGCGATGGGCGTCCTCGATACCGAGGTTCGAGAACTTATTCCGATGTTAAAACTCGGATCGGAAGGGATAAAGGAAATCGGAAAGGAAGCGCATTTTTGGGGGCCGGAAGCGGGCGCGGCGATTGAAGGATTAAAAGACAAGTTTCACGCGTTAGCGAATAAAGGAATTGTCGCGGCTGTAAAGATGATTGAAAAATGGGTCAAGGCGGTTGAGTGGGTCGCTGAAAAAATCGAATATTTAATCGATACGGGAATGGGCGCATTTTTGGGACTGACTGATTCTAACCTTACGGTTGGCGAGGGTATAGCGGGAGCGAGGGCAAACCGGGAACGAATGAAAAAGGACAAAAAGGATCGTGAGGATAAAATTGCAAAAGCAAAAGAAAAGCTTTCCGACCCGACCGGAATACAATCGGTAACAAAAGCCGCAAAGAGCAAAACCCGAGCGGGCGGAAAATATGGAGAATTTGAAATGGTCGCCGGATTTGCGGCGGGCGGAGCGGGCGCACCGTTGGCAAGCGCGGCCAAAAAATCACAAGACCAAACAAGGAAGTTTTTGGACAAGGCAACGAAGAACTCCGACTTGATTCTTAAGGGACTTAATAAAATAACAAGAGGAATCGCGACATAATGGCAACGCCAAGGTATAAAGGAATCACAAAATTTCAGCAAGTGGCCGGGTTGACTCATGGGGTCGACGAGGAGGGTATGCAATGGATCGAGGTTCCTTATGTGGGAGCGCATTCGAAAGCGAGTGAGTTCATTGCCAAGTATCCCGCCGGGGCGACTTGCCCGATTAAAGGGTTCGAACATTTGCGATCGAGAACTTATCCGGAGATTACTCAGGATAACGGCGCGTATTCCTCAGCGATCTTACGATTCGAAGGGGTTCATCCTTCGGAAAGTAAAGGCGAGGCAAGCGGCGCAAATATCAAATACACAAAGGAACTTAAGTCGCTCTCGATTAAAACCACCGCGTCAAGCGAAGCAATCCCGGCAAACTTTACTTACGAAGCTCCGATCGTTGTCGCAACTTACAAGACAAAATCAGAACCGAGTACTCTTCGATATACTTCTAAAATAACTAGTCAAGCTTGCCCGATCTTAATTCGATTCGAGGGGCCGGACGACGCGACCCCGATTCGCGATCCTAGCCATTGGAACAAAAGTATCGTCGCCGCGCCTAAAACGGGTTTAATCGTTTGTAGAACCCATTCAGTTATTCAAGAGAAGGAGCAAGTTCGGGGCGAGGGGTTTTGGAATGTTACCGAATATCACGCGAAATTTCTTGAGGCGGGCTAATGCATGAGCCGCCGAAAAAAGCGCGAAAGGGTTTAAAGAGCCATGTTCGCGATATTAACGCGCTCCGCGAGTTTGTCTTAAAGACTCGCCTCATGCCCGAGCAAGGGTTCGAGGAAACAGCGTCGGGAGTAAAACCGCCGATCGCATATAAAAAACACATTCCGCAATTCTCGCCCGGTTTCACTCGATCCGATCGAGAGACGGGCAACGGTCAAACCTTTTTCTTTTTTCGGCGCGGCGGCGTCGTTTATGTCCCTTATCATTCGGGAGATGGAGTTACTCAGATTCCTTTGCATTCGTGCGTGCCAATTATTCCGACAATGACCGATTACGATTCCGGCGCGGATATGAAAATTGTTATATCACAAGATGGAATCGACGCGGGAATGTTGCCGCCGAAGATGCTCGCGCCGAGAAAGTCGTCGGAATATACCGGAAAAAGCGTCGTTTTTTTAAGTATTCCTTTCGACGGTCGTTCGGAAAATATTGGAACGCGAGAACTATCCGACGGAAGTTACACCGTCGGCGTCGAAGCCGATTCGGGCGAGGCTGTTTTAAGTGGTGACGTGGGAGCGCCGCAAGGCGTCGGGAACACTGGCACGTCGTCGGGAACCGGAACGACTCACTTTCACCCCGGCGAATCAGATCACACACATAGCATATCGAACGCAAACGCCGATTGGAACAAACTTGGCGTTCCTCTTGAAGAAGTAAACTACGCGGTCGGAGCTTTGGGTTCGGTAAGTATTGGCTTAATGGAGTTTGACAACTTCTCCGCCGACGGATCGACAAGCATTAAAGTTCCGCTTGGTTGGTTTCAACTCGACGAACAGGGTTATCTTATTGATATGCAATGGTACCAAGAGGGAGCGATGGGGCCGATCTCGATTCCGGGCGGATTTGTTGCGTCGGGAGAATCCAACGCCGAACGATCCGATCCGCCGCCGACCTCGCCGGATGGAAGTTCGAATTATGAATTACCGGGCTAATGCATGAGCCGCCGAAAAAAGCGCGTAAAGGTTTAAAAAGCCATGTTCGCGATATTAACGCGCTCCGCGAGTTTGTCTTAAAGACTCGCCTCATGCCCGAACAAGGGTTCGAGGAAACGGCGTCGGGAGTAAAACCGCCGATCGCTTTTTCGGAATACATTCCGCAATTCTCGCCCGGATTTAGTTTCGATTCGTTCGGCACGTTTTTTTATTTTAGGCGCGGCGGTTTTGTGAATGTTCCTTTTAATGGGGAAACATTAGACGAAGACGAAGACCCCTCGGTTTCGTCGATTCCTTATTATTCTTCAGTTCCGATTGCTCCGAGGATGATCGATTACTATTCCGGATTAAAAACCCCCATCGTTCGCCCTAATTCCGAAATTGATTCCGGACAAAAAACCCCCGTCTTACTAGCACCGAGCGGAGAGAAAACCGTCGTAATCCTCGAGGTCGTTTTTAAAAAGCGCGAAGAAATTATCGGCATGAGAGAAAAGGGCGACGGAACTTATTGGGTCGGGATGGATTGCGACGTTCCAGTTGCCGACGCGACGAATCGTTTTTTTACTGGTTCGACCTCAACTCCGACCGGAGTCGGGAGGACGGGCGATTATGTCTTTATCAACGAGGACGGCGAAGAGGAAACGCACAATCACGCCGGAGAGAGTTCGCATAGGCATTTAATGTATAATGTCACCTTCGATCATCGAAAACTTGGAGCGGAATTTCGACAAGCGACTTTTGCTGTTCACGATCCGGACGACGTCCAAGTTTATTTCATGAGTAAGGACACGTTCGACGGGTCGGCGGATTCTGTAAGCGGCGATGATTATAAGATATTAATTCCTCTCGGATGGTTTGAGCTTTCTTCGCAAGGAAAACTGGTTTCGCTAGATTGGTTCGCCGAGGGACAATTCGGATTAATAAAATATCCGACCGGACATATTAAAAGCCCACTCGAAGCTGATCGCGATGATCCTCCGATCACGTTCCCGACAGACGAAGAAAAAGAAGCAACGACTTATGTCTTACCCCAAGGAGAGGACTAATAAAGAAGTCGTCGAGCTTTCGGCGGGTTTGCTCTTTCCGCTTGCGAGAAAGCACGTCGGGCGACTAAACCCGTTTGTCGCTCAAGACATCGAGGCGAACGGATGGAAACAAGGCGAGCGAATCAAGTTAAACTTGCGACCCGGCACTATGCCGAGAATCAACGATGGCAATCATCGCCTCCGTTGGTTACACGAAAACGGACGCGGATCGATGAAAGTCCCGGTCGAGATTAAGATCACCGCGCCGGGTTTCGGGTGAACTATCCCGCCGACTTCTCGGGCATTAGGTTAGTTTGTGACTTCAAGTTTTAAGCTTTCCGGCGATCAAACCTTCGACGAGTCGTTCGTTACGGGTAAAGACATAATTTTTCGGTCGTCCGAAGCGGCGGATACTGGAACGATAACCGCGTGGGGAACCCGTTCGTCGGGCGACAAATACGGCGTCGCAATGACGAGCGAGAGCGCGGGCGGCAAGGTTGAAAAAAGCACGTCGGAAACATGGAGCGCGGTTAATCTTGTAACGATTCCCTCGGCTTATACCGGAATCCTTTCCGCTTACGTCGACAACGGCTCGAAGAGCGAGGGAGATATTCGCGTTGATTCCGCACCGTCGGCGGATGATACGATAAGCGTCGGACTTGCTGGTTTCGTAATAACGGGAACTTTCAAAAGCTCCGTCTCGGGAACGAACGAGATCAAGATCGACGGAACGACCAACACGGCGAAAAATATCGCCTCTTGGATTAACGACGCGGCGGGATCACTTGGGACGACCGAAGGAACCGATTACAATTCGAGCGCGGCGAATCCTTATCTCGTCGCCTCGGTAGCGTCCGACGGCGTCGTTACCCTAACAGATAAGCTCGCAATCAATCGACAACTCGATTATTCAATCACGCAAGGAACCGGAAGCACCTTAACCATTCGAACCCCGGTCGGAGGCGTCGACGGAACCAAGCTCGGCGAACTCAGCGTCGGGAATACCTCGATCTCTGATTCCGACGGTATCGATTTCACGACCGCC
>VTLG01012484.1_pt1 | contig 14829 bp, 25 predicted proteins | sample 4694571 | NCBI WGS metagenome assembly VTLG01 (sample SAMN12604809, study PRJNA352737) | marine metagenome | biome: ENVO:00000447; feature: ENVO:00000209|ENVO:00000569|ENVO:01000036; material: ENVO:00002151; isolation source: viral sequences binned using virsorter ...
ACGATTGGAAACTAATAGAAAAAATTATAAGCAATCAAAAAAATAATTAATCGATCCACTGTCCTCGCCTTGCGATCCGTGAGCTGCGATTTGCCTTGCGATCCGAAATCCGTGTCAATGCGACAAATTGTCGCAGCTGTGTAATACAACCTATGGTTATGTCAATGCGACAAAATGTCGCAGGTCCTGGAATCGGTGATATTTGGGTGTGACAAATTGTCGCAGGTCCGGGCTTGTGACCTATGGGCCCACCCTCCCACCCTCCCTCTTTTAAATTTTTTTTGAAATAAAATACAACTCTAGGTTGTTTGGTTGGCAGCTCCCTTGCAGCTCAAAAAAAAACCGTGAGCCGATAAAATCGGCTCACGGTCAAGGGAACATTAATAAGCTTGTATTATTAATCTTTCTGTATTTGGTATTTCTATAACTGAAGTATGATTTTTTAAATCATCAAGATTTTTTATATCTTGATAATTTTCTTTTACTTCTTTTAAGTTTTTATATTCATCATACTCACATCTAAAGGCAATTGGATCGAATTCAATTTCCGTGTCACAATCCTCTTCATATTGAGTTAGATATTCGAATAAAGCACTCGCACCTTCAAAACTAAATCCGTGTTGCTCTTTCGACATCTCACTTACAAATTGATACTCTGTAATTGTATCTTTCATTTTCTTATATCCCTTCTTATGTTTTGTAATTGTTGCGTTCTAATCAAAGCATCAATAAATTTTTGATTCTCTGACTCTTCTATTTCTAATTGTCGAAGTCTCATTTCTGAATATAGAAATAATAAAAACCCTCCAACAATTAAACCGACTCCAATATATAAAATTAAATTATACATTTTATATATTGCCTTCCATGATATCTCTTAATTCTTCGATCATGTCGCCACTGTCATCAAAATCTGATAATTCTAAATCAACAGATTTTGCGACCTCTTCGTCGGTCATATCATAAGCCGACGGCTCAAGGTCTTTTTTTATTTTTTCTTTTGTCATTTTTTATTCTCCTTGTTTTTTTTAATCTTACAAAATCCCATAGTTAAAAGAAACAAATATAAATATATTTATTTACTAATTGCGACACTTTAAACACTAGACCTGGATATAGGGCCAGGATCGGCGACCTACTACATATTGTGTCAATGCGACAAATTGTCGCACCCGGCTCGTGACCTACGGGCCCACCCGCCCCCGCCACCACCCAAACTATAAACGAAGAGTGAAACGCAGAACACTCAGCTCGGCATACAGCTTCGCTGTACGCCTCGCTTCGCTCTGCGTTCCACGCTTGACGTAGTGCGCTCCGCGCACAGCGCTCCGCGGAAACGGAGCTCGGTATGCAGCTTTGCTACACACCTCGCTCCGCTCCGCTCCGCGCAGCGCAGCTTCGCTGCGCTAACGTATGAATCAAAGATTCATACGTGCTGCCACCTGCCGGTGGCAGCAGCCTTGCAATCCGAGGGGTCCCTAGAGTTACAGCTCTAGCTACAAAAACAGACCCCCCACAACCCCTGCTAGCGGGCTCGAGCTTGAGATTATGCTATAAGGTTTGATTTAGACATAAACATGCTATAAAATGCAGATGAAAATAAAAAGGTGTCAAAAAAAATTATAAAAAAATTTTACAAAAAATTTTTATGGATGAAGATAAGCTAAATAGATTACCACCGGATGTTAAGAAACAATTTCTAAAATATGCATTAAAGCTATCTGAGAAAAAAACCAAATCCAAGGTCCACGATGACTTCTTAGCTTTTGTCAAACACGTATGGCCAGAGTTTATAGAAGGACCTCATCACAAAAAAATTGCAGAAAAATTTAACCGTCTGGCAAAAGGCGAAGTAAAGCGTTTAATTATAAACATGCCACCCAGACATACCAAGTCAGAGTTTGCGTCCTTCCTCTTACCCTCTTGGATGGTTGGGCGTAAACCCGATCTTAAAATCATCCAAACAACTCACACGACAGAACTTGCAATAAGGTTTGGTCGTAAAGCTAAAACACTAATCGATTCAGCTGAGTATCAATCTGTTTTTAAAACAAGACTTAGAGAGGACAGTCAAGCAGCTGGTAAATGGGAAACCGAACAAGGTGGTGAATACTATGCAGCGGGTGTTGGATCTGCCATCACGGGTCGTGGAGCGGATCTACTTATAATTGATGACCCACATTCTGAGCAAGACGCACTCAACATGACTGCAATGGAACGTGCTTATGAATGGTATACATCAGGACCTCGTCAAAGGTTGCAGCCTGGTGGAGCGATAGTCGTTGTAATGACGAGATGGAATATGAAAGATCTAACCGGGATGTTATTAAAATCTCAAAAAGAATTAAAGTCTGACCAATGGGAGATCATTGAGTTCCCTGCAATACTTCCAAGTAATAAACCAGTCTGGCCAGAGTATTGGAAACTAGAAGAATTAGAATCTGTTAAAGCATCGTTGAGTGTTGGTAAATGGAATGCACAATGGATGCAAAACCCAACTGCAGAAGAAGGTTCATTAATCAAAAGAGAATGGTGGCGAACATGGGACAGAGACTATATTCCAAAACTACAACATGTCATCCAATCTTATGATACTGCATTTCTTAAAAAAGAAACTGCCGACTATTCTGCAATCACTACTTGGGGTGTATTCCAAGAATCCCCGGACAGCGCTCCAAACTTAATTCTACTCGATGCGTTAAAAGAGAGACTAGAGTTCCCTGAATTAAGAAAAGTGGCTAAAGAACAATACGACTATTGGAAACCAGAATCGGTGATCGTGGAAGCTAAAGCATCAGGATTACCTTTAACTTATGAGTTGCGAAAAATGGGTATTCCTGTTATAAACTATACTCCTAGCAAAGGTAACGATAAACATGCTAGAGTAAACGCCGTGTCACCTCTCTTTGAGAGTGGACAGATTTGGGCGCCTGACGAAAAGTTCGCAGAAGAGGTGATTGAAGAGTGTGCATCATTTCCTTATGGAGATCATGATGATTTGGTGGATAGTATGACACAAGCGGTAATGAGATTCCGACAAGGAGGATTCGTTGGTCATCCAGAAGATGAACGAGACGAAGTTTCAATACCACATAACAGAACGTATTATTAATGATAAACGAAAAAGAATACCGAATTTTAATTGAACAGCTAGCGACAGGTGGAATAACAGGAAATAAAACTTACCATCAATACCACGATCAGTTTGTACCAATCGACTCTGAAGGAGCGGGGTACGCTAACGGCGGTGGAGTAGGTTCTATGATGCAACCTAAAAAAAATTTTGAAATGCAAGGTGGAGTTAGAAATTATCTTGGTAAACAAAAAGAAGTTAAAGCTCCATTAAAATGGCAATCAAGTCCTAATCATCCAACAACAGAATTAGCTTACATTACAAAAAAAGAAAAAGATTTACTTGTTAAATCAGATTTACATGGTTCTTTAAAAAATGGAGTTAACAAAGGTCCATCTGGTATTATGAGTTTAAATGGTTTTGGTTCAAATGATCCTGGTCAAAATGTAGGTGGAGGAGATATTAGTTCTGCCGAAACAGGTGGAGGAAGATCTGGTATGTCACAAAGTGATGCTAATGATTTTAGAGCTGCAGCAATAAACGCTGGAGCAGGTCAAAGAGTTAACCCAGGTTTTTTTGATAGTCGAACTAATTTAACTAAAGCAGAATTAGACTTAGCTAAAGCATACAGAAATGATCCTAGTAATATATTTGCTAATCAAGCATATAAAAATACTGGACAAACTGGACTTAGAGGTTTTATTAGTGGAGGAGGAATTTTAGGAGCTTTAGTAAGAGGTCTTGGACAAAAATTTGGTTTAGGTAAAAAAGCAGGCGAAGCAACTTATGATATGTCTGAGTTTAGTGATTATGGAATTGGTGGAACTCCTCCTGGTACTTTAGATTTTGATCCTAATGCAAAAATACAAGATACAAGTTTTATTACAGAAAATATTATTAACAAAGATTTAGTTCCACCATCAAAACCTAAAATTAAAAATATAGATATAGGATTTGATGACCCTGCCTTTGAAAATGATTTAATGGCTAAACTAAATACTTTGGAAACAAGAGAATATAATACTTTAAAAACAGGTAAAGAATTAGATATGAATAGTCCTAAACAAAATGAAAGACTTGAAGAATTAGAGCAAAAGAAAAACGAAGCTAATATTATTGGTAGTTCAACAGCGATAGTATAAAGATGGAATTAAAATATAATTCAACTCTTGGCGAGATTGTTAAACCTAACGACGAGCCCGCTACTCAATCCGAGATTATGGAATGGATGTTAGAGAACCCCGGTAAGCCAGACGCTTCTGCAAAAGCCTCTCCCGACATGGTTAAAGAAGTACTTGATAGTTTGACAGTTAAACAAACTCCTGATAGTACTACTGTCGAAGAAGGTGTTGAAACAATAACAGATAGAGGATAGAATAGCTTATGGCTACTATAGACAAATCATTACCCAATACAAAAACCGAAATTGAAATTCCAGGACAAGAAGAGATTATAGAAACTCAACAAGAAATTGTTGAAAGACAACAAGGTGACGCTCCAGAAATTGAAATAGATGATGACGGAGGAGCAACTGTTAACTTTGATCCAAGTTCAGTTAATCCAGAAGGTGGACAAGATCATTTTGAAAATTTAGCAGAGTTCTTAGAAGATTCAGTTTTAGATACATTATCTTCTGAGTTAATGGATAAGTATAAAGACTACAGACAATCAAGACAAGATTGGGAAGAAAGTTATCGAGAAGGATTAAACTTACTTGGTTTTAAATATATAACTAGAACAGAACCTTTTAGAGGAGCAAGTTCAGTTACTCACCCCGTATTAGCAGAAGCCGTTACACAATTTCAAGCACAAGCTTATAAAGAATTATTACCAGCCGACGGTCCTGTAAGAACACAAATTATGGGCGATGCAAGTGTCGCTAAAGAAGAACAATCTAAACGTGTTAAAGATTTTATGAATTATCAAATTATGGATCAGATGAAAGAATATGAACCAGAGTTTGATCAAATGCTTTTCTATCTACCCCTCAGCGGTTCTACTTTTAAGAAAGTCTATTATGACGATCTATTAGGTAGAGCCGTTTCAAAATTTATACCGGCTGAAGATTTAGTCGTGCCGTACTCTGCTACCTCATTAGAAGATGCGGAAGCTGTAATCCATGTTATTCGTATGTCACAAAATGATTTACGAAAACAACAAATCAATGGCTTTTACAAAGACATTGATTTGGGAGAGCCGCCTTTACAACAAGATCAACTTAAACAAAAAGAATTAGAATTAGAAGGTATTACTCAAGGTGGTACTGAAGACATGTACACTATTTTAGAAATGCATGTTGATATAGATTTAGAAGGACATGAAGATGTTAATCCTGAAGATCAAGAACCTACAGGAGTTAAACTTCCTTACATTATTACAATTGATGAAGCTAACGGTAAAGTTTTATCTATTAGAAGAAATTACGATGCACTTGATCCTTTAAAAAAGAAAAAAGATTATTTTGTACATTTTAAATTTTTACCAGGTTTAGGTTTTTATGGTTTAGGTTTAATTCACATGATTGGTGGATTATCTAGAACAGCTACAGTTGCTTTAAGACAATTATTAGATGCTGGAACTTTAGCAAACTTACCAGCTGGTTTTAAAACCAGAGGTGTAAGAATGAGAGACGATGCTCAACCATTACAACCTGGAGAATTTAGAGATGTCGATGTACCTGGTGGAAATATTAAAGATCAGTTTATGCAACTGCCATTTAAAGGACCAGATCAAACTTTATTACAATTAATGGGTATCGTAGTATCAGGTGCACAAAGATTTGCATCTATTGCTGATATGCAAGTAGGAGATATGAATCAAGGAGCTGCAGTTGGAACTACGGTTGCATTATTAGAACGTGGATCACGTGTTATGTCAGCTATTCATAAAAGATTATATGTAGGATTAAAAAATGAATTTAAATTATTAGCAGAAGTATTTAAATCTTATTTACCTACGGAATATCCTTACGACGTTCCCGGTGCATCAAGAAATGTTAAAGTAGCAGACTTTGATGACAAAGTAGATATTCTACCGGTTGCAGATCCAAATATATTTTCTCAAACACAAAGAATTTCAATGGCGCAAACACAATTACAATTAGCGCAATCAAATCCTAAAATTCATAATTTATATCAAGCTTACAGATCTATGTATGATGCAATTGGAGTTAAAAATATAAATGCAATCTTACCTCCACCAATGCCACCACAACCAATGGATCCAAGTTTAGAACATATCATGGCAATTAGTGGTAAACCTTTTCAAGCATACCCTGGTCAAGATCATAAAGCACACATCGATGCGCATTTAAGTTTTATGTCTATCTCTATGGTGCAAAATAATCCAATGGCGATGATGTCTTTACAAAAAAACATACTTGAACACATTTCTTTAATGGCACAAGAACAAATTCAATTAGAATATGTTGAAGAACTACAAGAATTACAATCTATTCAACAACAAATGGCACCAATGATGCAAAATCCACAAGCAATGCAGATGATGCAACAAAATCCACAAGCAATGCAGATGCAACAACGTGTTCAACAACTAACTTCTATGATGGAAGCAAGAAAAGCTATTCTAATTGCAGAAATGACAGCTGATTATGCTAAAGAAGAAGACAAAATTAGCTCTGAAGTAGGTGGAGACCCACTTTTAAAACTAAAATCACGTGAATTAGACCTAAAAGCTAAAGCAGACCAAGACAGAACTGCAAATAATGAAGCAAGATTAGACTTAGACACGATGAGAGCTATGATGGACGACCAACAACACGACGAAAAGCTAGAACAAAACGAAGAACTAGCTGGATTGCGTGCAGGAGTGTCAATTGCTAAACAACAAATGGCAGACAAAAGTAAAGTTCACGATTTCGGTAGAAATTTTAAGAAAAATTAACTATAATATCATTAAGGAGAAACATTATGAGCAAAGATTGGACTAGAGGATCTAGATTTATGGACAAAGACCCTAAAGTTGTAAAAGAACTAGGGGCTGGAGCTGATGGTTATGCAACAGGCGGCGTTACTATTCCTATGACGAGTGGTACTAAAGCAGAAGTAGTTACTGTAAAAGGAACTAAAGCTTTAAGAGCTGATAAAAAACCTGTTAAAGCTACTTGGTACTAAGTTATGTGGTTATCGGCAATTAAATTAGCCGTTTCTGCTGGAAGTAAAATTTATGCTAACAAGCAGAGGGCAAAAGTCGCTATGTCAGACGCACAGCTATTGCATGCGGAACGACAAGCTCGAGGTGAGGAAGCTTACCAAGGTAAACTTCTAGAAGCTCGTCAAAACGACTACAAGGACGAATTCGTTTTGGTGATTTTGTCGGCGCCCATAATAGTCCTTGCATGGGGAGTCTTTAGTGACAATCCAGTTGCTATGGAGAAAGTAAAAATTTTCTTCGAGCATTTTGCGGCGCTACCGACGTGGTTTTCGACTTTGTGGATCCTTGTCGTGGGTAGTATTTTTGGTATAAAGGGTACACAAATATTTAAAAACGGAGGAAAAAAATAATGAGACAAAATGGAGTAAGATCACCAGTAAGATTTCCATATGGAAGTTCTGGTATGAAAAAAGGTGGATCTGTTAAAAAGAAAAAACAGGGATACAAAGATAGAAAAGATGAATCTATCGCTATGAGAGTAAGAAAAAAAAGAACTGCAAAACAACTTAAAGATTCAAGAGATGAGTCTTATGGAAGATTTGGTTCTAAAGCTAAAAAATCTGGAAAAATAAATAGGTAATTTATGAACACAGGAAGAATGAATAATCTTGAAGAATTAGGAAGAATTGATTCTGAAAAGATGAATCCAAATAGACGAGCAGAAAAAAAAAGAGTCATTGGTGAAATTGAAAGAGGTTATAAAAAAGGTGGTAAAGTCAGAGGTTGTGGAATGGCAAAAAGAGGAAAAGGCAGAGCTTACGGAAAGAATTCATAATGGCTAGTAAATGGATTCAAAAAGCAATTAAGAAACCAGGGGCGTTGAGAAAATCTTTAGGCATTAAAAAAGGCGAAAAGATTCCTGCAAAAAAATTAGCAGCCGCTGCTAAGAAAAAAGGTAAGATAGGACAAAGAGCCAGACTTGCACAAACATTAAAAAAAATGAGAGGCTAATGAAAAAACTATTTAAAAGAATTATAGATAGAATATTTGGCAAAAGATGTGAATGTCCAACAGAATTTGTAAAAATTCCTCAACCCATTAAAGTTTGTTTACTTTGTGGTAAAACTCACATTGTATAAATATGAGAATGCCAGATGCTAAATATACTGGAAGTTATATAAAAAAAGAAGCTCAAGGATCTTCTGGTCCTGTTAGTTTAAGTAATTCAAGTTCTAAAAAATATTATGGTAAAATGATTGATGCACCGGGTTTTAAATCTGGTGGAACAATTAGAAGAACTACAAAAGGAGCTGGAGCAAATTATAGATCTACAAAATCTGGTGCAGGAATGACATCTAAAGGTGTTAGAGCATATAGAGCAGCTAATCCTGGTAGTAAATTAAAAACAGCAGTAACCGGTAAAGTAAAAGCTGGATCTAAAGCATCTAAAAGACGTAAATCGTATTGTGCTAGATCAGCTGGACAATTAAGAAATTCATCAGCTAAAACAAGAAACGATCCTAACTCTAGAATAAGACAAGCTAGACGTAGGTGGAAATGTTAATGAAAAAAGCAATACTAGACGCATTAGAAGCTAGATACGAAGCTCAAATTTCAGAAGCAGATGCAACTGTTAAAATATATTTAGAAAATTCAGTAGGTATTGGAGAACATCCACAACACATTGATGAAGTAGATAAACAATTCGAAAAAATTGCAGCAGCTCAAGAAAAACTTGAAGTGTTAGAAGATTTTCGAGAACAACAAGGAGAAGAGTAATGGACGACATTCAATTAATAGTTAAGATACAAAAATCTTTACAAGACAGACTACAACAAATCGGAGATGCAATCCTAGCTGGAGGGGTTGACAATATGGAGAAATATAAGTATCTAGTAGGACAAGCACACGCTATACAATTAACATTACAGGATATCTCTAACCTGCTAAAACCCAAGGAGCAAAAAGATGAGCAAGGAAACGTTATCGACATCGGAAAAGGAAGTACCAAAAATTAAACTTGGACTTCAAGATAAATACGAAGAAGAAAAAAAAGAATTACCTCCTGAAACTGAAGCATTAAATCCTGATAATATTGGACAAGATACTGTAGATCAATTACCAGAACCATCTGGTTATAGAATTTTAGTTTTACCTTTTACACCAAAAAACAAAACAAAAGGTGGAATATTATTTTCTCAAGAATCTTTAGATAGAGCAAGAATAGCCACAACATGTGGTTATGTTCTAAAGATGGGAGATTTAGCATACAAGGATAAAGATAAATTTGGTGAGCCTTGGTGTAAAAAAGGAGATTGGGTTATCTTCGCTCGTTACGCGGGTTCAAGATTACCAATAGAAGGTGGAGAAGTGCGAATACTAAACGATGATGAAGTGATAGGAACTGTTAAAGATCCTGAATCACTACTTCATTTAATTTAACCACATAGGAGAAACTATGCCAGAAGAAAAAAAAGATCTAATTGATGTAGGCGAAACAGAAGGAGCTGAAATTAATTTAGATGATAAGGGAGAAGCGGTCAAACAAGAGGAAGTAAAAGAAGAGATTGAAGTCGAACAAGTACCTGAAGATAAAACTTATGAAAATGAGAAACAGGTAAAGTTAGACCAAAAAAAACCTGAAGAAAAAGATGAGTTAAAAGAATATAGTGAAGGCGTTCAAAAACGTATTGCTAAATTAACTCGTAAAATGAGAGAAGCAGAAAGACAGAGAGAAGAAGCTGTTAATTATGCTCAATCAGTTACTCAGCAAAAAAATCAAGCAGAACAAAGATTATCTAAATTAGATAAAACTTATGTTAGTGAATTTGAAAGTAGAGTTAATACTAGTATGGCAGCAGCTAAACTAGCTCTTAAAAATGCTATTGAGTCACAAAATGTGGAAGCACAAATTGCAGCACAAGAACAGTTAGCAAATCTAACTGTAGAAAATGCAAGATTGAATGCTATGAAAATAGAAGATGCAGAAGTTGCTAAAGAAAAAGAAGTTAGAGTAACTCCTCAACAACAACAACCACAACAACAAGCTGATCCAAGAGCCGAAGAGTGGGCATCTAAAAATACTTGGTTTGGTAATGACACTGCAATGACTTATACGGCTTTTGATATACATAAAAAGCTTGTAGAAGAAGAGGGTTATGACCCTAAATCTGACGAATATTATGAAGAAGTTGATTCAAGAATAAGGGTTGAATTTCCGCATAAATTTGATAAGATAGAAAACACTTCTACGGAAAGAGCAAAACCTGCTCAAACTGTAGCTTCAGCTAATCGTTCGGCTAAATCAGGACGCAAAAAGACTGTGAAACTCTCGCCATCACAGGTAGCAATTGCTAAAAGAATAGGCGTGCCACTCGAAGAATATGCGAAACAAGTAAATAACATCACGGAAGGAGTATAGGCATATGGAAAATGAAAAAATCAAAACTTCTCGTGCGAGTCAAACAAGAGACAAGGTTAAAAAACCTACAACTTGGACTCCACCCAACTCACTAGATGCACCGCCTGCACCCAAAGGGTACAGACATAGATGGATCAGAGTAGAAATTCTTGGTAATGATGATACAAAAAATGTAGCAGCAAGACTAAGAGAAGGATGGGAGTTAGTTAGAGCTGACGAATATCCAGAATCTGAATACCCAACTATGGATCACAAATCAGGCAAATACCAAGGTGTAATTGGTGTTGGTGGCCTTGTGCTGGCAAGGATCCCCGAAGAAATCGCACAGCAGCGTGAATCGTACTATCGCAACCAAACGAAAGAACGAGATGAAGCTGTAAATTCTGATCTTCTAAAGGAACAGCACCCAAGTATGCCAATCAATCAAGAGAGGCAGACTCGTGTAACTTTTGGTGGTTCAAAGAAATAATCTTTTAGTAATTTCTTACCAACAAAATAAATTAAACCGAACTGGAGGCCGTTTAACGACGGCAGGTTCATAAAAAGGAAAATAAAATATGGCGAATAACTCGACAGCGGGCTATGGATGCAGACAGACTATGACAGTTGGAAATACTCCAGCTACAGGTGGTCAATCTGAGTTCACAGTTCAAGGCGGCGGTAGCCCAGGGGCTACTAAAGCTATTTTCAAAGGTGCTCCTGTAGCAATGCAAACTGCAGCAGGTGGAGCTGGTGTTCTTGGACACATTCAAGATCAAACAGCTGCCCTAATGACAGATGGTATTGTTGGTGGTAATACATGGGCACATAACACAGCTAACACTAACGGAAGTTTAGGTGTTTTCAATGGCGCAACTTTTGTTGATGCAAATGGAAAACCAACTTGGACTAACGGTTTGGCAGCAGCTCAAACTTCAAGTGTAGATTACAACACAGGTAGTAATAATATTACTGCTTTTGTAAACACTAATCCACACCAAGAGTATACAGCTAGAGCAGACGCAGCAGTAGGTATAGCTAGTTTCAATACATTGACTAACACAGGTTACAACTTAAATGATGCTGGAGCCGGTGTAGATGGTCAATCAGATTGTACACTAGATATCGCTAATACAACTGGAACTGCAAACTACATGTGGAAACTTGTAAGATCAGCAAATGTTACAAATCAAAATGATTTAACAGCAGCTGGTGCAGATATTATTATCTCTTACAACCCACAAGCAAACGCTTACTTAGCATAGTCATAGAATAGGAGAATAAAACATGGCAATATCAAGAGCACAACTAGTTAAAGAACTAGAACCAGGTTTGAATGCACTATTCGGACTTGAGTACAGACAATATGCAGATGAAACAACAGAGATATTTGATACTGAATCTTCAGACAGAGCGTTTGAAGAAGAAGTGATGTTATCTGGTTTCGGAAATGCAGCAGTTAAACCTGAAGGCCAAGGCGTTCAGTTTGACGATGCACAAGAAACTTTCACTGCTAGATACACTAACGAAACGATCGCTTTAGCGTTCGCAATCACTGAAGAAGCGATTGAGGATAACTTGTATGACAGACTTGCGTCTAGATATACAAAAGCTTTAGCAAGATCTATGGCCTCTACTAAAAATGTAAAAGGTGCAGCTGTTTTAAATAACGGTTTCAACAATACATTTGCAGGTGGTGACGGCGTAGCTCTTTTCGGAAATGACGGAGCAGGAAATACAACTCACCCTACTCTTGCAGGAACTTTCAGAAATCAACCAGCAGTAGCTGCTGATTGTAATGAAACTTCTTTAGAGCAAGCGATGATTGACATTTCAGCTCTTACAGATGAAAGAGGCTTAAAAATCGCAGCGAGAGGAACTAAAATGATAGTTCCACCTCAACTGCAATTCGTAGCAGATCGTTTGTTAAACACTGAAGGCAGAACAGGTACTGCTGATAACGATATCAATGCAATCAAAAACATGGGAATGGTTTCTGGTGGTTACGTAGTTAACCATTACTTAACTGACCCAGATGCATGGTTTGTTAAAACAGATGTACCTAATGGTCTTAAGCATTTTAGCAGATCACCTATCAAAACTACTATGGAAGGCGACTTCGATACTGGTAATGTTAGATACAAAGCTAGAGAAAGATACGTATTTGGTTTCTCTGATCCAAGAGGAATCTACGGAAATCCTGGCGCATAATAAATAATTTAAGGGGCCGACATAATTCGGCCCCTTTTTTAACTATAAAGGTGTGTAAATGAAAAAAACTCTCATTAATATTTGGGCTTATAGCCATCATGCTAAGTTTGAAATAGAACACGCAGAAGATACGGCTGAAAGCGTTGAAAATGCAATACTTGACAAACTAGGAGAAAAGAGTATAAAATGGGAGTATCTCGGAAATAATTACTCAGACGAGATAAATCGAATAACTTATGAGGAGGTTATTGATGATACAAGACCTATACAAACAAAAAAGGTCCTTGGAGTTGAAGTGGGAACAAGAGCATATTGACAATGGTAAGTATACTCTTGAAATGGTCAGAATTGATGACAAAGTTAAAAAAGTCATTACTGACATTAAGCTGGAAGAAGCAGCTATTGCTCACAGACAGAATACTGTCGAAGACGCAGCTCCGCAAGTTTCTGTAGCTACTTAATAAAAAGCTACATCGTTGGAAAATTCACTCCACATTACAGGCTCTCTTGCACTCTACTAAAAAATCAGTTATAACTACCTTACTATATATTTAAATAAACTTATTGAATACAGACGCATATAGTCGACTTCCCTAGGGACTGTATTTAAAATATCTAGGAGGATATTAATATGGCTAACACAACTTTTTTAGGAAACGTTAGAGAAAACGGAGACGGCTTAAGAACTTCAATAGCTGGCTCTATGTGTGCAACAGCAAATTTTCATATACCAAATACTTTAACAGCTGGTGATGGAAATGTACAAAAATCAGAAACAGATACAACTTCAGTAGTTTTACCAAAAGGTGCTGTCGTTTACCAAATAGCAATTTGGGATGCGAGCGGTACTGGAGGTGCTACTCAAGATATTGGTTATACTCCAGTAGGAACTGGAACTGTAGTTGCAGATCCAAATGGTTTGGCAATTGCTCAACCAGTTACAGCAAAATCTCTTTCAGTAGTAGGTGGCGCAACTGATGGTGCAGCACTTGGTGGTATTTCAACAATTATTAATGCGGTTGAATATGGACCAGCTATTGTAAATGCTGCGGGCGCAAGAGAACAATTAACAGTTACTCATGAAGCTAATACATCTGCAGCAGGTTCTGCAAGTGGTACTCTTTACTACTTTGTAGCTGACGAAAAAAACGGCGCTGAAAGTAATTAATTAATTATCTATGCTCCTTTGGGAGCATAGAATAAATTAGGAGAAAAATAAAAATGGGAAACTCATACTCAAGCGATCAAACAACCTTAAATCTTGCTACTATTGGAAGTGATACTTTATCAAGATTAGGTAGAGCTAGAATTACTTCTATTCAAGGAAAAGGAATAGCAAGTTCTACTTTATTACTCTATGATGCAGCAACAGCAGGTGCGGCAGCAGCTGGAAATTTAGTAGCTACTTATAATTATGGCACTGAAGGACTAGAAGTTTATGTTCCAGGTTCTGGTATTTTATTTAAAAATGGAATTGTTTATAATTTAGCTGGATCAAGCGGAAGCGTTACTTTAACTATAACTGGCGGATAAGGTTTTTACATGGCGACTATTACTTATACAGTTACGGTTGCAACTGGTACTAACCAATATAGTGCGGATCAAAACAAGTATTATATTAATGGTACAGTTAGCCCGACTATTCAGTTACAAGAAGGTAATACTTATATCTTCGATACTTCGGACACTACTAACGGTACTCATGTTTTTGCATTTTCTACAAATCCAAATAATTCCCCAGCAGCTCCTTTTAATAGTAGTGTAACTACTACTGGAGTATCTGGACAAGCTGGATCTAATACTACAATTATTGTAGGAAACTCAACTACAAGAACTAATCAAACTGTACCTAATTTATTTTATTATTGCACTCAACATGTTGGCATGGGTGGTGATGCACCTACTATTACTCAATCTTCTGGAGTATCTAATAAATTTAATCCAGCCATAGACGACATTATAGAAGAAGCTTTTGAAAGAACTAATATAAGAGGTACACGAACAGGTTATCAATTAAGATCTGCAAGAAGAT
>VTLG01015200.1_pt1 | contig 14829 bp, 23 predicted proteins | sample 4694571 | NCBI WGS metagenome assembly VTLG01 (sample SAMN12604809, study PRJNA352737) | marine metagenome | biome: ENVO:00000447; feature: ENVO:00000209|ENVO:00000569|ENVO:01000036; material: ENVO:00002151; isolation source: viral sequences binned using virsorter ...
ATTACTGGCAGTTGTGCCTCGTAAGGAAATTTATGGAATTGACAGCCCCCACATGGCTCAACCGTTACATTGAGTTCTAATTGGAGGCTTTTTGCTCCCCCAAAATATAGTGGTTTTGCATTTTAACAAAAATCTCTACTCTTTCATCTTCGCTAAAAGATGTGAATAAGTCATCTGTAAAACCTTCGATCCCTGTGCTTAACCATCTATACATACATTCAAATGGTGCAGTGAACTTATTGTCCTCAGAATTAAAATCTGTAGAATTATGTAATACATCTTTAAGTTTACACATTTCTAATACAGATATTTCTTTAAACTTAACCTTTTTTCCAGATTTTGTTTTAAATTCCATTTCCTATTCCTTTATTTAGTTATTAACAAGCTACTTCAAAAAATAAATCGCTTGACCCAATCCCTGCTCCAAGAGCTTTTACTGAAACATCTAACATCATTATGTCTCCCTCGCTCAAAGAAAGACTTGTGATTACAGAATTGGCAAATTTAAATTCAAATTCACCGTCTGATGGAGTTGCATCAGTTGCCATTAATGTAGCACCTTCAGATGCACCAGTTGCTTGATCGTGAAAATTCTCAAACATAGCATCAGTATTCCCATCGTATTTTACTGAAAAGTCTGCTGTTGCAGAAACTTCTCCAACTCTTGCTGCTGATTCATACCCAGTAGCAGTCGCCCCTGAAAATACAACATCATTTTCTATGTTTAAAGTAAAACTATTTACTAACATATTGGCGTGTCCAGCCACTATTCTATCATCTGCATCCCATGAACTCATATAATAATTATTTGAAGTTATAGCAGTATCTACAGATATTGTAGAATTTGTTAAAGATGGAACGCTTGCGCTTTTGAAAGTTGCTGAAAACTTAATTCTTCCACCTTCAGTTCCAGAATCTCCATTAAATGATAAAGATGTGCAAAAACAATCTTTAAATGCCATATCTTTATTGGATGTTGGAGAACTATATATAATAGATAGTATCTGATTAGCTGTTTGGCTAGATGATGCGCTTGTAAGATTTTGCGCTCCACTATTAGCTGCAATCCCATAAGGCACTGTATCACCTTCTGTTATATTGCCTAACAATAAGTCTAAAACTGCTGTGGTAGCTGTTCCACTTACTGAAAATTCCATTACTTTAGTTAATTTATCTTGGAAAAAGTCAGTAGCTTGCAATACTCTGCTACCAGATCTATGTTCGAGAACTTGGTTTAAGTTTAAAGATGGGCTTCCAACTGAATCTACATCTACAGCGAGATAAGAATTATCTGGGCTTCCACTTGAGTTTTCATTTAAAGTTCCCCAGTCATCTTGCTCGGCAATTAAAAATTTAAATTGCTTTGGGGAGTAAGCATTAGCATTAATAGCCATTATTCACCTCCTTGGGTTTTTGTTTTTTTCTTCACTTGTTTTTTTACTTCTTCTACATAATCGGAGGCAGGTTTTGGTATCTTATCTACTTTTACTTGCTTTCCTGAATTAATTTTTTCTATTAGACCAGAATCAAAGCCAGCGTTCATAAAACACCACCCTGATTTTAGGCTTATTGGTTTATCTTTATCTTTTAATTTAATATTCATAGTTTCCTCTAATCTAAATTACCTAAATGTTGTCCTTTCCAAGCCATTTCGACAACATATTCATTTTCTTCTTCTAAACTATTTAATGTAGTAGATTCTATTCTACAGTTAAATAAATTTTCAGTAACACTATTTTCATTTGTATATGTTGTGCTTGTATTATCATGAACTAATGCTTCGATTCTAGAAACATACCTAAGCACATGGTCAAGCGAAGTTTTTTTAATATTCTTATCAAGAAAATAATAATACATATTAACTGTATATTCTCTTATCTCGCCATTAGTATTATATTCAGTTAATTCACTCCCTACTGGGTCAAGCCTTAAAAACTGGCTACTAGCCTGTGCAGACTCATGACCTACATAAATAGGTAATGCGCCCTTAAATTCTGTTCTTAAAATGTTCCTTAATTTATCAAGGATATTCTTAAAGTTGTTAGTAAAAGTTACAGCCATTAATAATATCTTCTTCTAGTCATTTTTATTCCCTTTAAATCTGCTGTATCTATTTCTTCGTTATAGCCCCTGACTTCAACTTCCCATTCGTCATTAGCTGCTGCTGTATCATTTTCATCATTTCCTCCGAATCTAACTTGAAGACCATGAGCTAGAGGCTGATAGTCTCCAGTTATTTTTTCAGCAGTTACAACTTGATTGTTTTTTAATTGGTCTGAATCTTTTGTCCATACAGAATAAGTATCTGTTCCAAATCCATTCCCACCAGCAATGACTTGTATTTTTATTCTATCATAATCTACTCCACCAGCCCTTCCTTTGAGGTCAACTGGTCTTAGTTTCCCTGCTGTGTAAGTAATATCTCTTATAATTCCCTTTGAGGCATCTCCAGTATTTTGAAATCCTAATGCAGCTCTGCCTTCATTTAGTAGTTGCACATTGTTGTCTGCCTCTAACATAATCGCAGCAGCAATCTCTGAGGTTGGGTCTTTAGTTCTTACCATAAAAGCAGCAGCGTATAGAGCTGTTGTTCTTACTATCATATAATCAAATTCACCAGCTTCATTCTTCCACATATTCTTAGGCAGTTTAGGGTCAAGTCTGGAATCTATATATCTACTTGCATCTGTTCTGAATTGGGTTACCATTGTAGTGAAAAGTTCTCCTGCCTCCATTAGTTTATCTGCAGGACTACTAGCAGAATAATAGTAAAGCACATCATCAGTAGAATTGTAAAACCATTCTCCCTCAACATTTAAGTCAGTATGAGCAGATTGTGCTGAACCTAAAGATTCTCCATCTACAAATAGTTGAGTTACTTGTCCACTATCATGAGCAGCATACTTGCTCCCAGAAACAACCACCCACCCATATATAGGAACTTTCTGATCAAACTCATCTAGCTGAGGAAATACTCTCTTTAATTCTTTATGTGTGCAATATATTGGTGCTGATGCCATATTTATCTCCTCTTAATAGATTTTTTCTTCATTTTCTTCTTAGACTTTTTAGGTCTACCTTTCTTCTTTCCGTATGTACCTTTACCGTATGGCATATTTCCTCCTAGTAAGTCTTTACTGTTAATTTAGCTTCACATTTCTGTTGAGGGGTGTTCCCTAAAACTTGTCTTAATGAGTTAACCCTGACATTATTTCCTGATGTTGATGTTGCTAACTTACCACTCATAGCAGATGTATGAAGTACACTTACAACAAATTCTGCGTTTGGTCTCTCACTTATAGTCCAATTAATAGCACCAGTTTCATAATTCACAGTTCCAACATTTCTTTCGTTTCTCCATATAAGACTTCCTCTACCATCGTCTCTAATAAATATTTGTTTATAAGTTGTTCCATTTGTTACAGGGTCAGTGAATGTTTCAGTTTCTAATCTAGAATCTATCGATGTGGCTGATGATGGGATTCTGCCAGTCCCTAAGAACTCTGCTGTTCCACTACTACCTGCCCCAATAGCTATTGCAGATGTGGATAAATATGAACCACTGCGAAAAACCAAATCACCACTTTCAAGACCAACAGTAACTTTTTTCTCAAACAAGTTCCCTGCTGTGTAATATTGTGTGTCAAGAGCTGACTGAATCTTAGCAATAATTCCAGTAGATCCACCAAATGTAGTATTTGATGAATCTGTTGTGAATGAAAGATTGTCATAAGTTGTGTTTCCATCTACTGTAATATCAAATTCGTATGCAGTTGAAGCAGCTAGCCCAGTTTCCTTATTAGCCGTAGCATCCCCTATATGCAAGACTGCTTTAGCTTGAGAGTAAAATTGAATAGCAATTGAACCTGGCGTTAGCCCCCCTTCTCCACTAGCAGCTCTGCCATACCCAAAGAAATTCGTGGCACTGTATTTGCCTGCATCATCTGTTGCAACAAGTTCAGCATCACTTCCTCCAGTTTTAATTGTCCAATTATAGTCATGATAATCATTAAAGAAAGCATAATAAACATCAGGAGTCCCACTATGAGAAGCTGTTGTGGAACCATTCCATCCTCTTGAACATACGATATGATTGTCTGCTACTGTTGAGGCTGTAGGGTTGTTATCAAAAGTCCCCTCTACACGAAGTATCTCGTTTTCTACCCTTATCTTGTCACCTACACGATATTTTTCATGCCCATTGTCAAGTTCAAATACAACTGGATCTGTAGTGTTAGCAAGCTCCCCACTCGCCACATTGTCTCCTGTATCAACCTTCTCTGCTGTGTTTGGAGCTGTAGCGCTAACAGCAGTTCCAATATATTGCTCTGCATCCTGTGCTATAACTGCCCTTGTTGCAGGTAATACAATCTCCTCAGATGGATTTAATAAGAAATGTAGATATTCTGCTACACCTTCTGTCGTTGCATCTGTGTATCTATAAAACTGGAAGATTGCTATAGCAGGAACATATCCATCGTTTTTTACCTTTACTGCCTTAACTACATCAGCAGCAGTGTTTGTTTCCACATCTGAAGCAGGAGCTAAGTCAAGCAAAAGGTTGTTTACTGTTGCGCTATAAGTAATTGATTTTGTTTTTGAGTCTATTGGTTTGGTTAAATTTCTTCTTCCTCTTCTTATATCCTCAAAGCCTCCTCCTGCTGCTGTGCCTGATGTTGTCGCTCCATAGCCCATAATTTTTACTCCCTTACTAAGTTAAATGATATTTTACTATTATATTTGTTGAATAGTCTGAATTAATACTATCAGACTTAAAAAATGCTAAAACTACTTTCCCTGCTGCTACTGCTGCACTATCTACAGTCCAAGTGCTTTTATATGCTTGTTCGCTGCCTGCGTTAGTTACATCGCTATTATGCGCCAATAAAGTTCCACTTGCGAGTGCAGATGTTGAGCCACTATTAAATGTATATGAAAATAAGTGCATCCTAGTAGTATCTCCTGTTGCTGTGTCAGCCCCCTCAAACGATGTTACACTGTCAATAGATATTGCATCAGGAACAAACCAAATCATAGGAATTAAATCACTTGCCCTTGTTCCATTTGCCTCTGCTGTTGTAAATGTTGTTGCAGGGTCAGTTCCTGTTCCAAAGGCAGGAGGATACAGTGGATTTGCTATATTACCACTAGCGCTAAATGGAATTGCCTGATGAGTGTCATCTGCAAAGCCAGCCGAGTCAACATAATCAAGTCCAAAATAAGCATACTGAGTATTAACATAATTTCCTGAAGCACTTACTAACTCGTTTGTAGTATCTACTGCAAATACAGTTCCACCACCATTTGCTCTTACATTAAAAGCAGATGTTGTATTGTCATTTGTTGGAAAAACCCTAACAACATCGTCTGATAACCACAAACTAGATGCTGTGCCTTCTCCATCTTTGATATTCCTTAGTCCACTATCTATGCCATTATTACTATTATCACATTGTAATAGGTCTTTATAAGTCGCTGCTAATGTTTTTCCTGTTAAGCTCATTATTCTCCTAAGTTGATATTGTGTTTGGCAATGCTGTTGCTTTCATAATAAAATCAGGATATTCTCCACTTGCATTACCACCCCATTGTAAGTGTGGAGTTCCTGAGGTGCTTGATGATTTAAATCCTGCCCAATACTGATATGATGTTCCTGCTGTTAATCCAGTTAGTGTCCAAGAGTGTCTTATAACCCTCAATGCTCCTCTGCTCATAGCATCAAACAATTCCACTTCGTGGAAATCTTCTAACGCACTATACCCACTTGTAGCATTTGCAGTTGATAACCCAGCATATAAATCCCCAAAATTACTACTACCCACATCCATACCTACTTGAACTTCTATTTCAACTTTACCACTTGGTGGAGCTACAAATGTAACTTGAAGTTCATCTGTTGGAACAACATACGATGTAGTTAAATTATATGTTGCAGGAGCTTCATCTAATCCTATACAAGTATATCCAAGAATCATACCTGCATAAGCACTATTTGCTGAACTAAATTCTGTTCCTGCTTTCTTAGCTATAAAACTTCCATCATGAGCATCTAAAGTTAATGAACCACCACTATCAAGATTCATATTTCCATCTGTTGTAATATCGTCTCCATTAACTGCTAAATCTCCATATAGTGTGAGATTTCCCCCATTAGTTAATGACATCATTGTACTACCACCCACAGTTGCAGTTCCATAATCCCATTTTAGCGTATTTGAATCATCATCATCTCTACTAAACAGCCACTTTACTGCACCAGCCAAATCAAAACGCAGAGAGCAGTCACGACTACTTGAAGAATCAAGTGTTAAAATAGCATTATTCCCAGAACCTACCTCTGCTGCATCTATTCTTACAATAGCAGTTGTCATCTCAACAGTATTAGCTGTTTCATTCTGAACTATTTTTCCATTCCCAAAAGTAAGCGTATTCCCAGTGATTGTTAAGTCTCCACCAACTATTAAATCATTATCCACATTTAAATTATCATTATCATCATTCTTAATGTTTCCTGCTAATACTAAATCGCCTTCAATCTTAACATCTTTGTCTGCTAATTGCAGTCCAGTAATATCTTCGCCAATCTTAACTGGCTTATGATGAGAACCTAATTTATCATCTATTTTAAGATGTCTATCAAGGTTCTCTGTCGTGCTATTTCTTCTTGTTCTGGCTGACGAATATGCCACTAATCAGTTCCCTCATAATTTTTCATGTGTGAAAATTGATCTACAAATGTTTTTGTTTCCAAATCCTCTAACCTCTTATGTATTTTGTTTAACTGTCTTCTATCAAAAAGTGGGGGATGGGAATCCTTTTCCAACCTATCAAGTCTTTTAAAGACTCCAATCACCCATTCTTCTACTTGAATTAAGGGAAATAATTTCCTTTTAATCCATTTAATTATCACTCCTGAGACCCTTTATGAATCCTCTGACCATAGAGCCAAAGACATTATCGAATAAATCAATAAACCAAGGTTCTATTGTCTTATTCCAAACCTTCTTAGTCACGCTCCATTTCCCTAAACCTAGAGTCATGATTTTTCCCATACTTTCAAATGTTGTCTCTACTACTGAGCAAATGCTCTCATTTGGCACTTTCTTTAGTACCCATAGTACCATGGCAGATACTCCACCACCCACTATCATTGTTGAATTAGTTGTTACTGCTCCTAAAATTGAATCAAACATAGTTTCTCCTTTTAGTAATTATTTTCTTTACGCATAAACTTCTCTTTTAATCCATTTCCACTCATGGATGAGAGAATTTCTACTATCGCTCTATAACTAGCCTTGATGTCTCTTTGTTCGAGCTGATTTACTTTACTTTGGTCAATTAATTTGACTATTATACTTTCAACTCTTGTAAAAGACTCTCTTAGCTCTGTCTGAAGCTCATTTTGAATAAAACTATTCTGTCTATTTACATACCAACCCAGGGCAAATACCATCATTACTGGAAGCCCAAAGGTTTCTAATATGTTTATAAAATCCATCTAGTTTTCAATAAAAAGGGTTTCTATTCTTTTAAACCCCTCATCTATTTTGGCTTCTATCTTGCCTATATCCACTTTGTTTTGATTTACTTCTTTTACTATTGCTTTAATGGACTGTCCATTCTCTGTGGCATCATCTTCTACAGATTCTATCCTATGAGATGTAGAACCTTGAGTAAATATTATAGTGCCTCCAATAGTAACTATAGTTATAAGTGTTCCTAAAGAAATCTTCTTATCAATCATAAAACCTCGCTATTTGTGTGCTTGTTGAAGTCCAATATTTAGACGACAACTTCAAATATTGTTTTCTTTCTTTTTCTTTTTTCTGACGACTTTGCATTGTATGCCTCCAATGATTTATCTATGTCATATCCTTGTTCTTTAACATTTTGCAAATCAACCTTTATTCCATCTCTATTACCATTATCGTAAAATATGTAGCAATTCTGACTAGCTCTGCCATTAAGGTTTAATGCTTTCTCTGAGTAATCGTTAGCACCAACCATCGAAGAACTTCTACCAAAATTATCTCCTACCCTTGCGCTGTGTATATGACCAAATATTACATAGTCTATCTTTATTCCTTTTAAGGAGTATCTTCCAGCGATTTGGTTTACTGTGGTGTCTAGCTTTCCTTTTAATGAGCCATGCCCATGAAGCATTAATAAATTTTGTCCTGCGACATTTATTACTAATTCTGACGGATCTCCATGTATAAATTTAATACTTTTATCTCTAAATAAATACCTTAAACATTGGAAAATTGTATAATCATAGTTGTCTGTAGCAACAACGCTACTCCATCCTATTTCTTTGTTGGCTCTGCCTTCATTTCCAACCACTGATGCTACCGTCACATTAAAATCTTGATTTAAGTCTATAATAGCCTGCTGTAGGATGTCCACTCCAAGAAATGTAGCCTTAGCTCTGTTCGTAGCTTGATTTAAAAGCTCATCTAATCTCCTGTCGCTGTTCATAAGGTCACCTGTCAACGCCACCACCACATTACTCACATCCGATGTCTTAAAATAGGTTCTAGCCTTATCAACAAAATGTCTAGTTCGTGCAGAAGCTACCCTGAAATCATATCTATTGTTTTCTAATTCTACCAACTCATTGAAATGGACATCAGAGAACTGAATCACCCCTACAGCTTTATTATTTACATCAAAACTATTTAATGTTTTATGCAAATCGTTATTTTCAAAAAGCGTTATTAATTCTTTGCTGTATTCTTCTACAGCATTTTCTATCCTAGCGTGTTCACGAAAGGATTTATTAAATATACGATTCTTGTCCTGGGCTTTCTGTTTCTGCTTAGATAGTCTTACATTCTCTTGTACTATTTCTAGGTCAGCATCCACGATTGGAAATACTGTTTTAGATATGCAGGATTTACACCCATATCGTTGCCTCTTATACTCATCAAAACCTTGCTTGGTTAATCCGATTCTATAGCAACTTGGACAAACTAACTTCTTAGGGTCTACCATTCACCCCCTTTGGCTTTGTGTTATTGCGACTTTATAATGTCACTTAACTCTTTAGCCCTATTAGGACTATCTGACCTTGCCCATTTAGAATCGAGCATCTCCTCACCAGCCAACAAAAAGTTATCATCTTTTATGTATTGTATTGTTTTTTTAAATTTTTTAACGCCAGAGAATCCTATTTGGAAAATCATATTGACTAGAACATCTTGAACTGTCTCTGATTTATCAAAGAACCATGAGTCCCAATCGTCATCTCCTTCTATCCTGGCTAATAAACCTCGAATCTTTTTGTCGAGGATCAGGTCTGCAATCTCTTTATCCATAAATAAATCTTTTATTGCAAACCCATAACCAATGGTATCATAACCATTGGTGCATTTATATACACGAGGTTCATAACCTTCGTGCTTTGCTATCATTTCCTTGAGATTATTTAAATCTCTCATTTTTTTTTACCCCAGTCAATTTTATCGTAGTTCTTTTTATACTGCTCATCAATTAATCCTACCCTAAGCCAGTCCCCTTTACCGTTCCTGTTTAAGTCGCCCTTCTTTCTTATCACTCTATATTGACCAGTAGTAGAGTTTGCGTGTGGGTTGGCAGCCACTCTATTTTCTCTTCTTTGTAGCTTTTTTAGGCTTAGAATATGGGGAGTAATCTTTTCTGCTTTTTACTCTTTCCCATAAACCTGATTCGAGTAAATTTTTAGCTTCTTTTGTGTCGGAATCTTTTAGTACAGCTATATTCCCACCGATGTTTTTTAAGTATATCATAAATTCTCCATTTAAATAAAGGGGGTAGTTTCCCACCCCCTTTAGTATTGTCAACTTACTGATTATGAAGCATTAATGAAATTAAGTCCCATTAAGTTTGTTGCGCTATCTAGTAGCTTAGCTCCATATATCATATCTGCAATCACTTTAGTACCAAGGTAATCAACATCATACTGTGATTGTAGTCTCACATCTTGAGATGCAGCAAAGGCACAAGCCTCTGGTACATATACAGCACCACTTCTAACTGTCCCAGAAGTTCCTATAGCCTGTGAGAAAAATACATTCATGCCATATATAAGTCCTACAGCACCAGTAGAAACATGACTTCCAGCAGCAGCATTTGTCCCTGAAGGGATTGCATCTTGTCTTACAAAGTAAGAGCCAATACCTGCTGTTGGGTTTAATATGTCTGCAAGTAGCAAGTGATTAACTGCCATTGAACATCTGTTTGGGTCAATGTCTAGATTATATAGGGTCGCTAAAACAGTTTCTAGGTCAGCAGTTGCCAAAGCATCGTCTGCTGCTAGAGTGTGTGTTGTTGTAAAGCCATCTAGCTCTGCCCATAAATCTGTTTCAACTTTTCTAGCTAAAGATTCACCGAACATCTTTGCATACTTGCTAACTAATTCATATTGAGCTTGAATTGTTGCGATGTCCTCAAATATCTCAGCTTGATAAATATGAGATGTTATTGGAAGATTTACTGCTGTTACATCGTGAGGTTGGGGTGTAGACCCTTTATTGGTATCCCAAACCACAGCAGTTGAAGCACTTTTAGCTTGTGCTGTCTGCATTAGAATTGCAGGGATGTTTATAGAGTCACCCTTGCCCTTAACTAAAGCACTATAGTCGCTAACAGAACCTCTTAGTTTATTTGTTTGCATAAAAAAGCTGTAGATTGCATCAGACCATAAATCTGGTATAAATCCAGCCAGCGAGGTAGTATCCAGCAAGTCACCAGCTCCCATAAGATGATTACCTGCGTAACCATTCTGAGCATAGCCTTGCAGTTTATTTAATAAATGTGTCATTTTTTTCTCCTTCCCTTAAAAAGGGAGTATTAATTTTTATTTATTCTTCCTTTGGCTTGATTAACCACATCACCCCAATTATTCCTTAAATCCTCATCAGACATTTTAGTCCAATCTTTTGGGAGTTCTTTATATCCTCTAGGATTTCCAGCAACTTCAGGAGCGTTAGGCTTAGAAGAAGTAAGTTTGCCAGTTACATATTCGAGAGTATCAAGATCAAGTCCTGCTAATCTTTCTCTCTCTTCTTCAGGAGCTGATTCTAATAAAGTGTTTCTGCGATTTTCTTCATACTTGTTCCACTTCTGTGCAGTCTCAGTCAAACTTTCATTATCAGAAGACACTTTTTCATAAAGTGCTTTAAAATCTTCTTTTTCTTTAAGTTTAGCTTCTTCTGAGCTAGCCCTTTTTCTGTACTTCTTATTTTCATAAGCAAGTGGACTTTCAGTATCAGGCGAATCTACCTCAGTCCCTGTTGAAACTTCCTCACTGACTGTGGCGTTGGTTTCGGTATTATCAGACATTGTTATGTCCTCCATATATAGTGTTTTTTTTAATTCAAAATACAATATCTTGTATTTATCCTATTGCGTAACTTATATTACATTGGGTTATAAATGCAAACATTTAATGATAATCTAGCAAATTTTAAGAATAAATGGTTTGACTTTATGGATTACAAACCTCATAATGGTCAAATCAAGCTGCATTTCCCTACTAAGGAGAAATCAAGGTTTTTTGTCATGGTTTGTGGTCGTAGGTTTGGTAAGTCTACAGCAGCAGCTATGGAAGCGACTTATTATGCTTCCCAGCCAGATAAAAGAATATGGCTCGTTGGGCTTTCCTATGACAAGGCAGACATTATGTTTCGAGAAGTTTGGAAGCGAATGGTAATCGGTAAGGCAAATGATATTGAAAAAGCCTCAGAGAAAGAACGATACATACGCTTCAAATGGGGTAGCGTTGTAGAAGCTAAGTCAGCAGATAACCCAGATTCTTTAGTGGGGGCTGGTCTTGATCTACTTGTTATCGATGAGGCTGCTAAAGTAAAGAGAAAAATATGGGAAATGTATCTTTCTCCGACCTTAGCCGATAAGAAAGACAGTAAATGTGTTTTTATTACTACCCCACAAGGATTCAACTGGATTTACGATTTGTTTTTACTGGGTAAGTCCGATGAATTATGGGAATCGCATCAAGCTCCGTCTTGGGAGAATCAATATGCGTTTCCTGATGGATTAGATGATGCTTTTCTCATAGAGAGAAAGAGAAATATGTCAAAGGAAATGTTTGAACAGGAATTTGGCAGCGCATTTACTTCATTTGAAGGCAAGGTATATCCGTTTGATAGAAATAAAGATGTTGGTGATTATCCTTATAATTCTAACTTTCCAACTTATTGCTCTATTGACTTTGGATATAGGATGCCAGCAGTAGGGTGGTTTCAAATACATAGAATAGAAGGAGAGTGGCATATAAATGTTATTGATGAAATTATACACGAGAAAAATATTAAAACGGATGAACTTATCAATAAGATAAAAGCAAAGAATTATCCAGTTAGAGCTTATTATGGAGATCCAGCAGGGATGCAAGCTCAGGGACAATCTGGATTGGGAGATATAGAAATATTTAGACGAAACGGAATTAATGTTAGATCAATCAGAGATAAAACTTCAAGAAATATTGCTTCAGGGATTAGCCACATTAGAGGATATATTGAGAACGCCAACAGCAATCGCTATTTGCATTTGGATCATAAATGTAAGGGATTGGCTGAAGATTTGGAAAACTATCGTTATCCAGAAGCTGTTGAGAACAAAGACTTAAAACCTGACCCAATGAAAGATGGTAGGCATGACCATGGTTGTGATATGCTTAGGTACTTTTTTATAAATCAATTTCCAATTAAACGAAACAAATTAATCATGAGGACTAGATAATGACTACAGTAGAACAAATTATAGCAGATTCGATAAAGGAATTTAAACTACATCAAGCCCAATCTCGAAGGAAAGAGATTTATAAGCTTATAGACTATTACTCAGGGACTGAGACTAAAAAATATATACAAGGCTACTTTGATGCTGATGCTTTTAGGGAAATCCCTGTATATAGTGCCAATTTTACCAAGCGATTTATTAATAAGATGTCAAGAATTTATAATGTTGGGGCAAATAGAAATGTAAATCCCTCTTATGACAATCTTACTGTCAAGAAAGATGCACGAATGAAACACATTGAAAAAATGACTAGACTTATTGGAACTGTAGCCACTCAGGTTATTTATAGAGATGATTTAGAGACTCCTTGCTTTGATTATCGACCAGTCTATTATTTTGATGTACACATGGAAGACAATCCTTTTGTCCCAACTGCAATTACCTATCCTATCCTGCATAATGTAAATGAAATCTATGATACAAGAAAATTAGAGTATGCTTACTGGGATAGTAATGTATATGCTCATTATGATGAAGGTGGAAACATAATATCAGAATATGAGCATGGATATGGAGTTATTCCTTTCGTATTTACTCACAGAGAAAATCAAATAGACTCATTCTTTGTTGAGGGAGCTTGTGATATTGTAGATTGTAATGAACAAGTCAATATAACCATGACTGAGCTTCAATTAGGGCTTCGTTTTCAAATGTTTGGGCAGCCATTTGTAACTGGAGTCTATAGTGACAAGGGAATGAAAAGAACAGGCTCAGATTCAATACTTGACCTACCAGAAGGCGCAACTTTCGGCATAGCTTCTCCTGGTGGCAATATTCAGTCTGTAATAGAGAGTGTTAAATTCCAGGTAGACCTCGTAGCCCAGAATAATCACCTATATGTCCAGTTTGCTCAGGATGGTGGCGAAGTTCCTTCAGGCATAGCCTTAAAAATTAAAGATTTAGAGCGATTTGAAGACTATCAAGACGATATAGAGCTTTGGAGAATGTATGAGCATGAATTATACAATGTTGAGAAGGCAATTGCTTCTTATAATGGCGTTTCTCTTCCAAATGAATTAAAGCTTGATTTTATTGAGCCTGAGTATCCTAAGTCTGTTCAAGATCAAATATCAATAGAAAACCACGCACTTGAGAACAATCTTGTGACTCAACCACAGTTACTTCAAAAATATAATAAGGATTTAACTATAGAGGAGGCAGCAGAAATTGTCAGAGCAAACAAACAAGAAAACGAGCAACAATCAATCTTTGAGAGAATTCGTCAGCAAAATCAAAGACCTGCATAAATTTGATATTGACATTGATGGAGATATTTCCGAAATTATAGCAGACCCTAAAACTTGGGGTGAGTCTATAGCAAACAAAATTCTGCTTGAAAATGTTAATAGAATCATGAAATCTCGCAAACTAGGAGAAGAATTTGGCAAGAAATTATTATAAGGTAAGTTTTAAGTCAAATTTTAGTTTTGGGAAACTATCTTCTAAGCTGTTTGAGATTTTAGAAGATTCTAATTCAGAGATTACTGACTCTATCGCAAGAAACACTAAAAAGAACATTCTAACTGCAACAACTCGACAATTATCCAATAATACTCTTGATATTAGAAGGAGGGGACTAAGTACATTTCCTGGTCACAATCCAAGCCCAACTAATGAAACTAGACCATTGTTATACTCTAAAAGACTTTTTGACTCTATAAAAGGGACAAAAGATGGTCTTGAAATGATGGATTATGGGTTAGTTCATCAAGAGGGGTTTACTACTAAAGAGGGTTTTAGTGTCCCACCAAGAGAATTTATCGCAGCTTTGTCTGACGACAAAAAAGCGCTTGAAAATGTTGAGAGCAGAATTATTAATAGAATAGAAAAGGCAATGAAGAAATAATGCCTGAAGAATACGAGAACCTAGAGGAGTTTTTAGATGCCGAAGAAATCGAACAACAAGACGAAGACACGCTGCTGTGGGTCGCACTCGGACTCGCTTACGGAATTGATGTACTTGCTACAAGAATTGAACGAGAGATTGCTATTTTGCGAGGAAGTGGCGTTGGAGATGCTGCAATTGTC
>VTLG01006443.1_pt1 | contig 14827 bp, 25 predicted proteins | sample 4694571 | NCBI WGS metagenome assembly VTLG01 (sample SAMN12604809, study PRJNA352737) | marine metagenome | biome: ENVO:00000447; feature: ENVO:00000209|ENVO:00000569|ENVO:01000036; material: ENVO:00002151; isolation source: viral sequences binned using virsorter ...
CCTCCATATAAATGTTCTCATCTGTATATTTATATATTAGCGAGTCGAATGACTTTACCCACTTACCGCACCACTCTCTCTGGAAGACCGGATTATCTTCGGTCCAGTTTCTCTTCTGGAGCTTCTTGGATAGAAACTCTGCGGCGTGGGGAATGTAGGGATTCTCTCTTACTGTCCACTTATGGACGGAGTATTCATATTTGGGGTTAGTAGTAGCATCGTAGAAATAACCAGAACACCTAGCATTGGGAGTCCCGGTCAACATCAGAGTTCCGTCGTAGTCAATCAGGGCTGGCTCGATAACCTCTTCAATAAGGCCAGTCAGGAAAGGCCCATAACTCGCGGCCTCATCGATGATAACCAACGGGTAGCCAGAACCACGGAGCTTATCAACATCAGCCTCGTCATTGGCTCCGTTCAGAATGATCTGAGATCCATTCTTCAGTATGGCAATCAGCTCAACGTTGTTGAACTTCATCCCAATATGATACTGCCGGTTAGCCTGCTTGAGCAGATTCCACATTAGGCGCTTGGCCACCTGACGAGTTATGGCAATGTAAGCCACGATGGAGTTCGGGTTCTTGAACGCCTCTTCTATCATATAGTAGCAACAAGTATGAGTCTTGCCTGCTCGACGGGAGCAAAGAGCTGCCTTGAACTTCGCCTTGTCGTCAATCAGTGCGAGTTGCTTGTTGAACAAATCTTTGCGCCAAGGATAAGTTCGGTTTCCAGCAACCGCATCCTCTGGTGGCCTTAAGTCACCATGGCGTTTGATGAGTTCACCAAGGACGGCTCTCCCATCGAATATTTGCTTCTTCTTAGACAACTAACTATCTCACTTTAGACAACCGCCTCTGCTGCTGGATTTACCTTCCTAACAATCTTACTACGTTTTTTCCGTGTGGCAACCAGGGGATTGAATTCCTCAACGGCCTGCATATGGCTGATCGAGGTGAGGGGAATAATATATTCACCCTTATCCGTTTTAACGACAACCATCTGTAGCTTCTGGATGTAGTCAATCATATAGTGTTCCTGGCCACGCACCGTTGTACTAAACGAGGTGTGGCCGCCAATGCTTCTGGAATCAGGCTTCAATATTACCATTCTCAATCTCATAGATTTTCTCCAAATCTTGGATACCATTATGCATCTGCAAGTGAGGCACATACATAATGTTATGCCGGGGTTTTAACTCTTTGATGATGTAAGACTTATGGCTGGCAAGCACAGCCTCGCCTTGCTTGTACTCGAACACCTTCAACAGGGCATTGAGCAATCCCCACTTGCGGAAAGGGGCCTTCGTATAAGAAAAATGGACCACCAAAAATTTAGGGGTGCGCCTTGCTGTCAGCCAACTATAAATATCCTTCTCCGTCTCAGGAGTATTGCCGCAAGCAACAATCGTTGTTGAATGCTCAAGAAGCCTCTTGATAACCCCCTTGTGCATCTTCGATATAGCCTTCTTCGGGATATCCTTGTTCTGCCCCTGGTAGCTCTGGACCCAGCTCTTGTAAATAAAAGGGGCGTCGTCATCATAAGCCTTGCGGATTCTAACAGGTAATTGCCGGAGTTGCTGATATCCACTATCTTCCACCTTTGCCCCCAATCTGCTTAGCCAGGACTTCAGCAGCAAGGGCATGGATCTTCTCGTCGTCAAGTGTCTCTAATTCACTCTGGTCTCGGATGTTCATCTCAAGATTGGCAAGCTTGACCAGGGAGTTGGTCAGTAAAGCAAAGTTCTTGCCGTCCAATGCATCCAAGCCACGGACCTTAGCGCGACCCCTTAACCGATGAAGCTCCTCGTCGATAATCGAATAACTACTACTCATCATTGAGTGCAATGAGGGCAAAAGAGAAACCTCGACCTTAGAGATCTCCTTGTTGATCTCAACCTCTTTCCCCTCAAGCTCAAGGGAAGTGGATTCCTCTATATTAATAGTATCGAAATTGATGGAGAGAGGTGTCTTCTTATTCTTTCCCATTCTTGCCCCCCGGCTGGCCTGAGCCAAACGGGGACCAGGCAGATAGGTGCCCAGCCCCCGACAACAACAAAAGGATCACCCTAAGATGAACTTTGTAACATTGTAGCAAAACCCGAAGCTCAGTCAAGAAGCTAGACAGGAGGATCGGAAGTTGAAGTTTCGATTTACATATGACGCAGTGTGTTAATTGGATCTGGGTTTAGTGGGGGTGTGGGTATTATATATTTAGGGGGGGGACCTCGCGGGGGGGTGCCCTACACTACATGTAATGTATTGTATGGTAGTGCAATGTATGGCAACGTATAGTATGGTAATGTATGGCAATGTATTGTAATGCGATGCAATGCATGGCAATGCGATGCGAGGTATCGTATTGTATGGCAACGTATGGCAACGTAGTGCAATGCATTGTAGGGTATGGTGATCTAGTGCAGTGTATGGTACCTCGAGGTATGGCAACGTATGGCAACCTAGTGTAGTGCTACATATGGCAATGTATTGTATGGCAATGTATGGCAACTTGGTCGAGACGGACTTCCCCATTACAGTGAAGATATTATACTCCTCCGTTGCCTAGTCTAATCCAGAGACAAAAAAACCGACTCTAGGTCGGTCTCTTTGTTCGGGTTGATTGTGGCCTACCAGCCTCCCCCAAGTATTTTAGCCAGGGCTGGACCAAGGTCGTGCTCACGGGTTAGTTTGGTTCCTGTAAAGCAACCACTATCGGTGGCCCAATCATAGTAAGCAGGAGTGCAAGTGAAGAGTATCCAAGAAAACTCACGGAAACTACGGCCTTTCCTTTTCGCCCGGTTAGCCATTTCCCTGTAGGTGGTATCTCCGCTTTCACAGTCACTTTTGAGCCCTTGCTCTACTGAACACTTAATTCTATAATAAATATCTTCTCTCATCTTATTAACTCCAATTGCTGTTAGATTAGAGTTTATCATCAAACGTCAATAGAAGTCAAGGCTAGTCAAGAGATAATATTGGATTATTAACGTGAAAATAGGGCTAGAATCGGGCTTTTGAGCGTGTTTCCGTTTACATGAAAACAAAGATATATCTGTAAGCTCACTCCAACCCATTCGTGCGATGCCTCGCAATTCAATATTGACCTAGTCCTACTCACCTTGTCAAGAGTGTCGAGAATCCTCTGTGAGGCGCAATGCTGGATTGTGCAGCATGTAGCTACATTTTTCCAACAAAATTACTCTAAGCACTTTTCTGCTACGGGTGTGGTTAAAATGTAGGTACATCATACATGATGCTACACTTAGAGCACTTAGAGAGTTTTGGAGTGAAGCTTTGTGTAGTTACTTTTTCCTGTCCAGCAATCTTTCTGATAATAGCTATTGACGTCTATTGACGTATCTGGTAATTACTCAATCACATAGTCAAGCGTGGTCAATAACTATCATGCACGACCACAACATCAACAATTGGAGTATTCAATGGAAAAATCAGGTTGGGCGCTAGCAGTCAAAACAGTCAAGACAAACAATCACTGGAGAGAGTTGAAAAGCAATTACGAATTGCCAGTGCGAGTCCTTAAGGAGCAATTCGACTACCAGACCGAAGAAGAACAAGATTGGAGTTCTTACTTTCAGTACAAGGGAACTTGGCATTGCACAGACCAATTTATGCGGTTCGGCTATCCGGGAACATCCACTCTAGGCACTTGGCACATGTTTATGTCTGATTCAGCCTTCAGTGGCGTTGTTGTCGAGTTCAATGACGATAACGAAGTCAAGCTTGGAACCTACTTTAGTTAATCCCTAACCATTCCCAACTAACCTAGCCCGCTATACGCGGGCTTTTTGGGTAGTAGGTGACTATGCCTACTCTACAACAAAGGATTGAATTATGGATAGCTACGAGAAGATTGCCGAAACTTGCCTGGAACTACTAGTCAACGACTCATGGGGAATTTATCTTCCCAAGCAATTTATTGGCTCTCGACCGGATTGGCATTGGTCGACTAGGCAAATCAGAAAGCAATGCAGTGCCGACACTATCGAGATACTTAGAGCCGGTCCAGACTCTGATTTTTATTGGGAAGCTTGGGAAGAAGTCTTACAAGTAGAATTCGTTACTCCTAACACTGGCAAGAAAATCACATTGCACCAAGATAGTGACCTGTGGAGCGTTAAAATGGACGAGCTTGCTAAATTCACAGATGAGGAAGTGCAAGACTTTTGGGAAAATCGATAGGCCACAACACCACACCAGTATCAAGCCCACTTTCTAGTGGGCTTTTTTTTGCCTAATCATCCATTAAATACTTATCCACCCTTGACCTTTATTGATGTTTCATATAATTAATCCCTATCAACAACAAACTGGAGAACGAGAACATGACCTCAGAAACAATTATCAACGCCTACAGTGAATCAGTAGAAAATAACGGCGGCCAAGAAGCCTATGATAAAGCAATATCTGAAGCTCCTACTCTTGAGGAGATAGGCACATACAAGCTTCCTCTGTGGTCAATCGCTCCTATTAGCTATGGTGATTTTGATTGCATCACCGAAGAAGAAGACCAGTTAATCCAAGATTTTTATATCGATTTTGAAAGTGACGGATGGCAGGGAATCACTTTCGATTTTCCTGATACCGACGCAACTAAATATTGGTCGCACGGCAATGCCCTACAACGCAATATGGGTGATGATGTTGTCGATGTTATTGTGCACGGCGTCAAATCTTAACCAGCTAATCAGAGGAGAAAAGTAGCCATGAATTTTTACGAGAAACTAACGAACGAGCAAATAGAAACCCAGGTTATCCGCACGGCCGGTTTTCTTAAAATAGCGGGTGCTAATCAGGTAGGCGGTTCTACTTGGTCCTGTTTAGCTCAAGCAATAGAATCACTAGAAACGAGAACAGGTGATGAAACCCCAGGGCGTTACGATGCGTGTAGGGTTCTCTCAATAGCTAAGAGCTTACTTAGTGAAAAGCCCCCAAGTTTCGGAACCTAACCAACTAACCAACACCAAATTAAGAGCGTTACGACGCTCTTTTTTTTTGCCTAATCACAAGATAATACTTGGCATAACTTGACTAGTCTTGATGATTAATGCTAGTTAAATCACTATTGAGAAACAACGAAAGGATTTAACACCATGAGATTCACAGCATCAAAGATTTACGTCACCACATACGAAAAATATAACAACGGTACCTTAAAAGGTACCTACCTCGACCCTCAAGACTACTATGACCGGGATGATTTTCTCGAAGCTTGTCAAGAGCTTCACAAAGACGAGGAATCTCCGGAATTCATGTATACAGTTTATCCCGAGATTGGCGGGCTAATCACTGAATCCAGTATCGACTCCAAACTTTGGGATGTCCTAGCGCTATCTCCGAACGAACGAGAAATTGTCGAGGTCTATAGCTCGGTCTATTCTATTAAAGAAAAGTCAATTGAGCGTATACTTGGAAGCTTTGAAGGTACCTTTGATTCACACTCTGATTTTGCTGAGGAACATCATTACACCCATAATCTTGACCAAGTAAGGGCCACTGAAGCCCTTGGTCTGGTCATAGATTGGCACCAGACTTTTTTAAGCGATATGCGTCATGTCTATCTGGACGTTAAGCACAATGAGGAAAACTGGTATTTTAACATTTACAACGAGTAACACCAGACCAGCAACAACTCAACAACAACAACTAGGACAATTACCAATGAAGCCCATAAGAACGGAATCCCTTAAGCTTGGGGTTTGCTTAACCTGTAAAACACCTAGGCGAATAAACACAACTACCCGCAAATGGTATTCAAAGCCCACGGGTAATGGTGTGGTTTCGGATAGAATGTCATTAATCAATACCCGCACAAGGGAAAAAATTAATGGCTTCGACTACCCACTGAGCAGTAACGCACGGGAATTGCTTGTTTGTTGCGGTAGAAAAATTAGCTTTAAAGCAATCAAAGCAAAAATAACAAATCATATTTGCTCCGCTAAATGCCTGACAGCTACGACTCATATTTGCTCGTGTTCCTGCGGCGGAAAAAATCACGGCATAAATTATCAATAATAGCTCTTGCTGTCTCTTGACTTCTCTTGTCGTTTCATATAAATAATGGTTATTCGAAAACAACAACTAAGGATGCCCAATGGTACTCACAAAAGAAAAAGCAGCCGAAATTCTAGGATTAGTTGGGGAGATATCTCCAAAGGAAACAAAAGCAGCATACCGGAAGATGAGTCTTCAATATCACCCAGACATATGTGCGGGCGGCGAGCATATGCAGAAAATGATTAACAACGCCTATGAAGTCCTAAAGGATTTCCAGGGCTCTATTGGTTCAGGACAAAGCAGCGAGCTTTCTCAGGTAATGGCCGACACTCTGTCGGCACTAGTCCATATCGAAGGACTAGACCTGGAAATCTGTGGAAGTTGGTTGTGGGTAGGTGGCAACACTTACCCGAACCGCTCGGCCTTAACCGCCGCCGGTCTTCGATTTAGCGGTAGTAAGAAACGGTTCTATCTGAACCCCGATAAGAAGTCCGGAGGTAAGAAGAAGTGGTACGGCAAGTCTCGAACAATGGACCAAATCAGGCAGGCCCACGGCTCTCGTAAGGTCTCCAATCAATACAGGCCCGCCATAGGTTAACCACCCTCAACATCAACCTGATAGCCCGCCTTGAGCGGGCTTTCTAGGTGTTACCTGTACCCTACCTTCAACAAAGGGATTGAATCATGTGCCCGTCAGAAAGAACCCAACCATTACCTTCTGAGCTAATCCGGCAGGGAAAACTAAGCAATAAATGCGTAAAGTGTGGCGCAATCGAGCCCGATGGGTGGCCCCATTGCACAAAGTGCGAAGTGGAAGAATTGGAATGGCAATTAGACCCTAAGTGCGGGGCTGAATTCTCGGAAGGCTTAAAGGATTTGATACGAAAGGACATCAAAATTCTAAAGCGTAAGCTTATTACAACATCAACAAAGGATTAAATCATGGCCGATGAAATACTTACAAGTGAAAAACTCGAAGCCCTTGAAATCGAAAATTTTGAAAGCTTCTCTGAACAATGCTCAGTGAAGTATCGGCTAGAGCCAGATGAGCTGGAATGGTTGGAATGGGTTGGGGAATGCTACCTAATCTCGACCTATCTCCGCAAAAACCTAGACGACGGGGTGGTTACACTTTACCCGAATGAAGTAGCGGATGCTCTTATTGATGAGGGGATTGATAGGGCACCGTGTTTGAGCGAGGACACCCAGCTGCAAAGATTGCTGTGGTATTTCTGCGCGATTGACTCTGATTAAAACTATGGGATTGGCCCGGTATCCCAACCTTAAGCCGGGCATCAACACAACATCAACAAAGGGATTGAATTATGAAAAGCAGCATAGCAAAAAAACTAATAATGGGAGCAAAGGCAGAAGCCCCCCCGATAAGCCTGCTCCACAGGTACGAGTGTTACCTGAGTTGTGCGGATGATGGTGATGGCTTTGAGTGCGGTGACAGTGACCGGCCCAACGACCCTACCCTGGCCCTTAAGACTTTTAACGAATGGCTCAGCTCTTAATCGACGCCAGGCACCTAGAGCTTCTAGGTTTAAGCGAATAAACACTTGCACCCTATTGACTCGTCTTGCCGCCTATGGCAAGATGAGCACAACAACAAATTAAGAGGAGAATCCCAAATGATTCCACACGTATGGTCAAGTATTTTAGAGTCAGCAGCAAGAAAAGAAATTCAGGTGGTCGAGGTTTACAAGCTCGATTACACTTTCGAGCATGACATTCGAATCGACTATATTCTACCGACGTCATTAGCCGACGTTAAAGAAAACCGCCTAGAATTCCCAGGGCTGAGCGAGCTTAAAACAATCGGAGCTATTCGGGTTGTTATGGATATCCTAAGTGCTCACTATGACATCATCCAGGTCTCTGGATGCGGTAAGCTTTTTGTCGTTAGCGGGATAAAGTAAAATGGATTTAGAAGAGGCCATAAGCCTAGGGTTTATAGAAGATGAGCCCGAACAAGGGGATGACTGTGGGTGTTCTGACCCACAGTGTCCTTGCCCTGGCTTAAAGAAGCCAGAGATGGCTTTCCTTTAGAATAACAACAACAACAACAATTGGATTGAAAATGAACATCGAAACTTACTCTAAGGAATTCCCCAAGGACCTCGCAATCTCTGACCTAGGGCAAACCATTGCCCGGCTGTTAGAGACAGAGACAGATACAGAAGTAGAGGTTTTATTCTACAGGGCTCTAAAGGTAGCCCTTGAATCCATTAGACTTACCGCTTGCTCCACATGTAGTGCCAAGCTAAATCTTTATGATTGGGATTCTCTAGGGAACAAAACCGACGAATGCGAGTCCTGTAATGACGCCCGCTACGCAGAGAGGCACACAAAAATCGCCGATGCCCTATGGGCAGGGCTCTTTGTCACCATCCCAGAAAATCAAAACCTGTAGTCCATAGGTGTCCGGATTCCCATCAATCTTGATGGGGCTCCGGGTTCTGTGTAACGGTGAAAGATACAAACAAGGGGGGGAGGGGAAAATGCTTTTATTGGAACGGACTAATACAGTTTATTTAGCGGGCTCAATTGTGAAGTGGTGGTTATCAGAGGGGAAGCATCCAGTAAGTGACGGGTGCTCAGTTTATCTCTGGAACCAGGTTTATTCCGAAGTTTCAAATCTTCGAGGCTATCTCATGAATCTACTCGAAGGGGCTGAAGTAGGGGATAAAAAATTGCACCTCGGCTGGTCTAAAATCAGAGAGATTGAAGCCGCTATTTTGTCAGACCTTGGCATACATAAGCCATCATTTTTTGAAGAGAGGAGGCCGGTGGGCCTTCAGACTAAGACCGGATTTTGGGTAGCAGAGCAAGGCAAGATAAAGAAAATTCCTAGCAGCCCTACGCACAGGCAAACCCATTCATACCCGGATTTAGAACGCGGTGAGCCAGAAGCCTGGCTAGCATTCTTAAGACAGATATGGGCAGACGAGGATGATTCGGAGGAAAAAATAAAATGCCTGCAAGCTTTCCTAGGGACTTGTTTAACCCAAGCTCCATTATCCCGAGCTTTGCTCCTAACAGGGGCAGGAGCTAATGGTAAGAGCGCTCTGTTGCGATGCCTATCCACTATCATAGGGCCTGAATTATCTAGCTCTATATCGCCAGATAACATGACGCGTCATAATTCGGAGTATTACGTTTATCAATTAAAAGACGCTCGTTTCAATTTCGCAGGCGAGCTAAACAAGGACAGCCTAAAACGTGATACCGCGTCATTAAAATCAGTCATAGGTCAAGACCCTATCGTGGGGAGAAAAGCCTACTCTATGCCTATCAGATTCACCCCTAGATGCGGTCATGCTTTCTCGTCTAATCACACAATCGAGTTTCATGATAACTCGTATGGTTGGGAACGTCGGTTTGCAATCCTAACGTTTAATCAGAAATTCTCAGGAAGCAAAGCAAAGTCGTTCGATAAACTCTGGGCTCCGATAAAGGAGGACCTTGGGAAAATTTATGCCTGGGCTCTAGAGGGTGCCTGTTACGTTCTAAGCAATCAGGATTTGCCGGTTCCACAATCGTCTCAAGATGAGATTAAATTGATAGTAATGGATAACCCTATTAACGATTTTTTACTTAATGCTGCAATTATAGGTGGCAATTCAGATACTCGCTCAACAGACGTATACAAGGCGTTTCAGCAATTTATAGATATGAGAGGCCACGATGAAACTCTGTGGACGCATAAAAAATTTAGCAGTCAAATAGTTGAGGCTCTGTCGAGATACACTAGCACACCAAAGCGAAGGACCGCCGCAGGCGTCACCTTCAATCTAATATTAAAAGACCGGATGTCATGGGCATCTATTAACTAAAAACAAGGACAACAAAAAAATGTATTCAAAAATTATTATCTGTGGACGATTAGGCAAAGACCCTGAAATGAGTTTCACTAAAGCAGGTGACCCCTACACCTCGATTGCAGTGGCGGTGAACAATAAGAAAAAAGGAAGCGAGGATACAACTTGGTATCGGGTTACGGCATGGAGAAAACAGGCGGAATTTGTAGTGGAATACCTGCACAAGGGTTCAGTGGTCTTGGTTGATGGTTCTCTGCGCCTCTCTGAATTCAAAGGTCGAGACGGTGAAACAAAATTCAGTCTCGACGTTGATGCAAGTACAGTGCAAGCAATCGGAGGAAAGGAAGATAGGCCCACCGAGGGCACGCGACCTACTTTTAACCTGGGCCGAGATAACCGAGGATAATACGAGAAAGATAGCAATCCCTATTGATTTCTCTTGATACTTCCATTAATAATGGTCAAGAGCTACAACAACAACAAAAAAAAAGGATTACCTAATGCCCCATCAAGACCCCCCTCTGCCCACCTGGGTTTCACATGAAACACCTATACCCAGGATTGGTTCATTTTCTAGTACCCACTGGATACATGGGTACGATTCTTCAGAGGCTTTTTACTCTGAACATGAGATGCACCGTGATTTCACGGTGGAGAAAGAAACAACAACCTCGGATGCAACCCTGGGGTTGTTACTAGAAGGCCCTATAGGTCACTTTGCCCGAGATAAAATTTCAAAGCAACTTGAGATTGAAGACCTAGAAATTCGGCCAGGGCTAACAAGGTCCTGCGAGTTTAAGGGTGTTTCATTTCGAGATACTTGCGATTTTATATTAGACAATAGGGAGACTTCTGAGTCCTATGGGCTCGAAGTTAAAACGGTTTCGGCATTGTCAAAACAGAGGAGGCTCTATGGTGACGAATGGACAGATGCTGTACCGCTTCCAGTAAAGTTCCAGTGCTGGGCTCATATGGTGGCAAACGACCTCCAACGGTGTTTTGTCGCGGCGTGGTTTTATTTCCCTGCCCCGCCTACGATTTACGTCATAAATAGGCCCGGGAAAAACAGCATTAAATCGGTGATGTATAAGCTTATAGCTTGGCACGGTCGACATATTGTAGATGGGGAGATGTTGCCCATCGACGATAGCGCAAGCTGTGCTCGATACCTACAGAGAATCGAGCAAGCAAGAGAGGACATTATCCTAGCAGACGAGGATGACCTTTTCTTAATGAACGATTACATCCTAGCTAAAAAGAAATACTTGGCGGCAAAACTTGAGTTGGAAGGCTCAAAGAACAATCTCAAAGCGAGAATTGGACCCGCCGCCGGAATCGAATTTGAGGGATACGGTAAAGTTAGGTGGAAAGGCAAGAAAGTCCGCCGGATGACAGACACCTTTGATTTGGGAGAATAGTATTATGGACATAGAATTACACAAAGACCACACAAGCCTTTATCAGAAAGCGGAATTGTATTCGAGAAGTAGCATGATTCCGAAGCAATTCAGAGGCAAGCCTGCTGACATCGTAGTTGCTATTGAGACAGGTCGAGAAATGGGGATGACGCCTTTGGGTGCTCTGCGAAGCTTAGACGTTATACAAGGGAAGGTGGCCTTCCCAGCCAAGACTCAATTAGCTTTGATGATTCAAAGCCCATCTTATTACTGGCACACGATATCTTCTAATGCGGAGATATTAAAGAACGGTGTTTGCGTTATGAAGGGGGCGCGTAAGGGTTGGCCAGATGGGGTTGTCCAAGAGGTGACCTACTCGATTCAGGAAGCTAAAGAAGCCAGGCTGTGGGCAAGTTCCCCATCGTGGAAAAACCACCCGGCGGACATGGTGAAGCATAGGTGCGTGACTCGGTTTATCGACACTGTATTTGCCGACGTTCTGATGGGGATAACTTCCCAAGAGCATATGGAAGATTACTTAGCGAATGTTTCAGGCGGCGATTCAGGAGAAGGACCGAAGCCCAAAGCACCGAGGCCTGAAAACTTTGACGCTAAGGAGGAGCTAAAGAGAAAGCTCGCTCCTCCGAAGCCGAAGCCGAAGCCGAAGCCAGAACCCGAGGTAATCGAGAAAGAATCACCCCATAGTTCTGTGGCTGCATCGGCTCAGGGGTTCGAAATGGTTTGGGAAGAGGCCCCATTGCCTCCGGGAGTTGAGTAATGAGTGTAACGAAACAATGGTATAGGTGGTGCTTAGACAAGGGCGTTCCATTAGTCCCTAGCGCTGGGTTAAAGCCAGATGGGCAGTGTACTTGTGGAGATGTTCATTGCTCAAGGAAGGGGGCACACGTCGGTAACGGACTGGACTTTCCAGAAGTGGGGGCAGAGTTAAAGGAGCATGAGAATATAGCTCTAGACGTTAATGACTCCGGGCTACTATGTCTTGAAATAGGAGACATAAAGGCTTGGAATAAACTCAAAGAACGCTACGGCATCCCCAAGACCTGGGCCTGTTTTAGTGAAGGGAAGTGGTTGGTTTTCTTCGAGGCTGTCGAGGACATCAATGTAATGTGGAGTGAAGAGGACGTGAGTGTTCGAGTCTCTTACGTCTTAGCTCCGCCAAGTAAAACGCCAGACGGGACTAGGGTCAAGTGGTTGATTTCCCCTGATAAGCCTTTGGCGAAAGTCCCGGCCAAGCTTCGAGTCTTAATGGAAGCACCGAAAAAAAAGAGCAATAGCAGAGAGGAGGATGAAATTCTTGAAGTGAAGCAAAGCGTCTTGAGGACTTATATCCGCAGGATGTTTTTCTCTCAAGAAAGAAAACTCAGCGGGCAAGATAGGCGTGATTACGCTTGGGAAAAAGTCGAGGCGTATAATGCGAATACAACACCGCCGCTTCATAAACCATTACTGCTTAGAATCTTTAACTCGGAGATTAAGAGAATCCAGGCCCTGCCAGAAATACCGGAGATTATTATTGATGCCGCCGCAATATTCGAGGGCGAGATTGTTGATCATGCGCACGCTTGATGTTACTGTAGACAGAGAACAATAGGAGAGAAGAGATGACAACCTTGATTTGGAGGGAATTTAAGGATGACCAGCGAACGGGTAAAGGGGGCACTGGGGAGGTTCTACGAGTCGAAGAGGGCTCAGGAACTTCCGAAGATAAAGAAGAAACGCAAGGCGGGGGCTCCTCTGACAGAAGAGCAGATACAGGGGAGGACTGTAAACGCTATGCGCCGAAAGCCATACGGCATTTTCGTGTTTCATACCCCTCTAAACGCGGGGGGAAGGGCGTCCGCTATCCAGGCGTCCAGGTACAAGAGGATGGGCGCTATCCGGGGTACGCCAGACCTTACATTGTTGACAGCCCCGCCGGGGTTCAAGGGGGTGTTCTGGGAGATAAAGAGACCGAAGGGCAGACTGACGAGTGAACAAGAGGACTTTATGAAAAAAGCAGCTGACCTTGGTTGGCTGTGCATATGCTGCAAAGGCTTGGAAGCAAACCTGAACGCAGTGGAGATTATTTACAATGACAAATCAAGAACAAAAGAATCAATCCTCCAATCCCTACGAGAGGCCGAAGGCGTACACATTATTAGTTAACCACTGCGTTACGGAGGGCTACAACACGATTGCAGCGTTCTGCGATAAGCATGGGTTCTGTCCTTGTGCTGTGTCCAGATGGGGTGCTCCGAGTAAGCCGGGGAAGAAAAGACGCCGCCCCTCTTTCAGGTATGCTGTGGCATTGGAGAAGGCAACGGGTGGTGCAGTGCCAGCAGTGGACTGGTTCGAAGGCTAGACTAACAACAACAAAGGGGGAAGAGATGAGCAACAATCACTTCGCAGGAGTGGCCATGATTGTAATGGTCGCTTCTTTTGCAGGGGGGGTCTCAGTAGGAAGGGACTCAATGAAGAAAGCAGATGTCGTTGAGATGAGTGAAAACGAATTTCGGAGACATCAGCACAGGATAGCTGAACAGGATATGGTCAAAAGCCTAATGCTTTCTGAGCAAAGAGCGCAGGCTAGGCGCGACCACAAGAACTCAATTTCGGGGCAAGACAAAGAGGATCTAATCGGAATCATCAAGGGGGCATTTAATGACTGAGAAAGAAAAGGCTTCTTTGAAGCTAGAAACTCTTGAGACTAATATACACTTTATCCTAAGTGGAGTTCTTGATGTTAAACATTGGTTCGAAGCCCAACATGAGCTTCATCATAACAAAGAGAAGTTTCCACATACGGCTGAATATCCCACCGTGGCTGAAGAGCTTGGAGTGATAGCTGACCTGATTAAGCAGTCAAAGCTTTCTTTGCAGCCATCACTAAAGGCGGGGAGAAAGGGAGATCTTGATATACAAAAGAAGTCGATCAAGCAGAGGTGCTCGGACGTGCCTATAGTGACAACGCTCGTTGGGCTGGTTCTTGCCAGTGCAATAACCTGGGTTGTCTTGAACCCAAGCATCGTTCGAGCCCTGCCTTGGTAGTCGTATGCATTATCTGTGCTATAGTGGCCCTTATCTATGGTCACTATCCAATCCCCTAGACTCGCAATCTGTCGTATCCTACAATACTCGGATGGATAAGAGTTTCACTTATAAAATGGTGCGCATGTATAAGCACGTTCTAAAGGAGACTGGTCTAGTGGATGATGACGAAGAGAAAACATATAAGATTATACCGATAACGCCGGAACAAGATAAAGGCGGATTAAACGCGATTGAGCTTATGAGTCTCTATGAAGGATTGATTAAAGAGAATGCGATGCTGAGGGAACGTGTGCTCAGATTAGAGCAACGTCTGCTAGACGTGATGAATTAGTATTTGTATCTGTAAATCTTGCTTATCTCATTCCTGTCCAGCCATCGCACAATCTCCCCTTCTTTCGGCGTGAAGTATTTTACCTTCACCCGATTCGTGTTCTCTTCTAAAATCTTTGCTCCGACAATATGATGAAAATCGCATAAAAGCATAGTAGTCCCCTTGTTGCTGTTAGTCTACATGCTTGCACAATCTTGACTTTCAGGCAAGGCG
>VTLG01015201.1_pt1 | contig 14823 bp, 20 predicted proteins | sample 4694571 | NCBI WGS metagenome assembly VTLG01 (sample SAMN12604809, study PRJNA352737) | marine metagenome | biome: ENVO:00000447; feature: ENVO:00000209|ENVO:00000569|ENVO:01000036; material: ENVO:00002151; isolation source: viral sequences binned using virsorter ...
GGAAACTTCTTCATCTGACCAGCAGAACGAGCGCAGAATGATTTTCTGCGCTTTGCCGCCGCGCTACCCTTTTTAACTTTGCCTGTTACGGCAGTTTTCAACTTACTGCCAGGGTTCATACGACGATATGCAGCCACGCCTTTTTTAGTCATGCCTGCTCCAGCCTTGGTTGGCCTGAAGTTCTTCTTGTTACGGGCTGGCATCTTGCTGGCTTTTCTAGTCATCTCGACCACCATAGTAATCAGACATGGACACTTCGCCACTTGCCGGAACATTTGGATTTACATTGCTGGTGACTTGTGTGCCCGTAGTTCTTCTGCGAATTTGTGAAAAATCACTAGCTACCACTTCGGTTGTTGTACCGGCCAAGGCAATAATTGGCGTTATGCGACTAGCAAAAACATTAGATCCAATCTGATAGTCAAAGCCTCCCGATGTAACTATGACTTCGTTTGCTGCATTGTTAGACGCTTCAAAGGCTGCTTTGTATGTAACAGAATTGGTTGCCCCACCGTTTACACTACCCGGAAAAAGGGCCGTGCCATTCGTGGACGAACTAGTAACTATGGTGGTGCCATCGAATTGCAGTGTGTAAGTATATGTAGGATTGGAAGCAAGCAATGTGGAAAGCATTGTTGCGCCGATTGTGTTTTCAGTAAAGCTAAATGATTTACTTATCACCTGACTAAAATGTGTCGTAGGAAGAGGAACAAAAGGTAGAATAAAAACGCCCCCACCCGAATAGGCTGTAAATGCTCCCGGCGCAACACCCGAACTGGTAATAGTGGCGGGAACATTGTCCCCACCAATATAATATTCGGACAGCGAGATTGGATTCGTGCCTCCAAACTCTGACTGGATTTCAGAAAACTTTATTGCAGAACCGGAAGCCTGAAGAACCATCTCGTCCCCCTGTTGTTACTTTCTAAGCAGTAAAGAACACAACAGAAGTGATATCATCTATCGTATGGACGTTTACATCTGTCTCAAACAAAATGCCCTGTGCTGGGATTGATATCGTATCTGTCTCACCCGTCTGTAAATCAACATGCAGTTTGGTTGCACCAGAATCTGACCCATCGGTAAGTTTTAGTTCGGGTGTTCCTGAACCGCCCGATGTAACAAGAACCTGCAACAAACGGCAACGGCCTATAGATGCCGTGCCTGTCGCTGTTACACGAGTAGTTTTTACATCTGAACCTGCCATGCTAAACTCCTTATCAAAAGGAGAGGGGTGTTACCCCCTCTCGTTACTAGGCTTCGTAACCCATCAATTCAATAAAGAGTTTACCAGCAGTATAATCAGCGTCAGTTGTGTCACCCAGTGTGAGGTACAAGAACTCATCCGCAGCAGGTACAGCTGAGAAATAGACCTTACTACCAAGAGTAGCATCGCCTGCGTTTACCAAAAGAGTTTCTGTCAGACCAGAAATAGCACCGTCTTCCACACCTGTGCTTTCTGTAGCCGAATGTACGTTGATGTCTGGATCGCCACCAGCAGGTGCTTCAAAGCACTCCATGCTACCTGTCAGAATTGTGCCGTTTTGAGCGGCTGTAATCTGACCAATGTGGCATACGTTAGACGTTCCATTCACACCGATGATGTCACCACTTGCAGTTGAACGCAAACCAGTCAGGTCGATAAGAATACGAGTAGTAATAATACCACCCACGCGCTGGACAGAACTACGATAGATCGTGCCTGTACCACCTGTGATACCTGTTCCGGCTTCGGTTGCGAGTGTGTTTGCATCAAACGACGATACGCCTGTTGAACTGATGCTTGAGAGCGTTGTGATAGCTCCCGTTGTAGCGTTTTCACTGATTGAAGTGAATCCACCTTTGGAGCGCACTGGCCCCGAAAATGTTGAATTAGCCATGTAAATCTCCTGTCGCGGCTAGTGTCAGTCACACCATGTGACTGTCAGGATTCTTAAAGTATAGACACAAAAAAAGGGGCGGTCAAACAACCGCCCCCTTTCTGGCGTGGGAAAGTTACGCGCCCGGTGAACCGAACACGCACCGTGGGTCGCTAAAGCCAAAGCTATAACGCTCACGCGCCTTATAACGCATGTTGCCTGTATCGAAGTCAGGCTCCATTTGTGTTGTCAGCGACAGACGCTCGAAGTGCTTGAAGCCATTCGGTGAGTCCGTCTTGATGAAGAACGCATCTGTGTCTGTCAAATAATCATTTACGACATAACCTTCCGGCAACATTCCCATATTGCGGATAGCGTTTGTGTCGTTATCTGCCGTGGCAGTACGAAGATTTGAAGCCATCAGACGCTCTGCAACAAACTGAAGCTGACGCGGAATGATTAGTTTCGACCCGCGAAGGGCGATGATCAAACCACGCTCGTCAACAAAACCAGCAATGCTGATCAGAGCATCTTCGAGAGATGTCTCGTTGAGATCAGCAGCAGTGCTGGGTTCGTTAGCCAGTGTGCCACCATTAGTAAGCGGGTGATCAGTTGCACAAAGCTCTTTGCCATCGCCACCTTTTTTGGTGCTGTCGAAAGCATTGTTGAGAATTGCAGCAGCTTTAACCTGCTTCGTGTGAGCCATAGCCCGTGCCAACGCACGAGTGTAACGAGATGAGAGACGATCATACAGATTATCCTCTACAGCTTCTTCCGTTACGGAGAAAGCCGCCGCTACTGTTTCGTGTGTATAACGAGCAGTGTATGCCTCTTGTGCGTCGTCGAAAGTTACTGCTGAACCTTCAGACTTAGTGGGAGCAGCACCAAAACCAGACAGCATGACCTCTTCTTCAAAGGCTCGATCAGAAGCCTCTGTGTCGAAGATTTCAGCGTGTTGGCCTTCGTAACGGTTATACTCCATCCCGAACAGGGCGTTGAGGCCGGGTTCGAGTTCTTTTGCAAGTTGTGCGCGAGAAATAGCCATAACCTAAACTCCTATACGCCTGTCGTCGAAACAGTGCCACCTGCAATCGCACCATTCGGTGAATTGAAGTGGTTGTTTAGACGCACGATTACACCAATGCCAGAGGCCGCAAAATCTGCGTTCTCGACATCATCAACAATCCCCATGATCCGAAGATTCAAGGTGTTTGTTGTAGCGATTGTGCTGACTGCCAACGCTGCGGAAGACTTACCAGTAGTCGTACTACCAGAAGTACCCGAAGAGAAGTTCGCGTTCGCAAAGATTGCGGCACGAGCAGTCGCTTCATTCGTTAGCGAAGCGTCAGATGCTACTACAAACTGTTGTAGGGGATCGTCAAAAACGAAGGCTCTGACAGGAAAATTACTGTCTGCACCCGACCCAGGCCAATGTTTTGAGAACACGACCTCACCGGTAGTCGAGCTAACGTATTCGCATCCGTTAAACGCACCCAACAGACCTACAGTTCCACCAGCGGCTGCACCAACAATGTCGATAAAACCTGTGCTAAGTGGAATAACTGGAGAACCTGTATAGATGACGTTTGAATTATCGGAGGCAATACGGTACTCGGTCATACCAGTGCTGTTTGTATTCTGTCCAACTTTGGAGTAGGGACGTAAGCCAAATGCACCATTTGAGTTTGCCATTTTATACTCCTAACAAACATTTCAGTTCTATTCGGAGGAGTCGTTGCCTCTTCCCCCGAAAGTTACACGACTTTGCCGATCACTCTGTATCGGCATCGAGGGATGTTGCTCCCTCATGAGGTTTTCATCAACGGCTTTCATCTGGTTGCGGGTCTGATCCCGAAAATAAGCAGTTCTCTCAGAAACCGTTTCCTCTGGAATCCGGCAAAGCATAAGCCCACCGTTTCCAATCACACCTTGAAACTTACCTTCGTCGATTGTGGGTGCCTCAAAATCTGGATATTCATCCGATCTTACTGGCTCCCATCCTTCTCGAAGTTTGGAATGAACATTTGTTTTGTCATCCTCACCTCTAATGCCGACTCTTACCCACCGATGGATAAATCCTTTGGGGGCTTCAGGTGCCTCCAGCATACTAGGAGGCTTCCAAGGAGTTTTTCGCGCAGTCTTTTTGCGAGTTTGCGACTCTCGTGGTATGCGTTTCTCAGTCATGTTATCTATCCTTATTTAGTTTTGCAACTTCTTTGGCGTAAGCTTCGTATGGAACATTCAGTTTTCGAGCTATCGCCTTTTCTGATTCTGTCAGCTTTATTGTTCTTTTACGTTTTGATGGCGAACGAGAAGAAGAATTTGTCGCTGCTGCAACGGGTGGCTTTCCGCTTTTTGGAGCAGATTTTTCAAACTTACTAGGAAAGTCTTCTTTCATCTGACGATCAATCTCTGCGTAGTAGTCATCTGAACTAGGGTCATAACCCTCTTCAACTAACTTGCGGTGTATACCAAATGCAGCATATGTCATTGATTGGTCTTCACCGAACCAATCATTTTTATCTGCCCAAGCTTGTGCTTTAGGATCAGGATCTTGTGCAGCGGCTGGTGCGCGAGTCTGTGCCGGAACCGGATCAACAGTCTGTGCTGGAGCTTCTTTTTCAACCTCAAGTCTGTTCCTAGCCTCTTGATATTTTGCCTGATCTATTGCTATCTGGCTAATCTTTTGCTGCGCCTGAAACAGGGCTTCTCCATCACCTTCTTCGTGTGCTTTCTGATACGCAATTTTTGCAGCTTCCAACTCCGACTCAACACGACTGCCGAACTCACCAACTAAAGAAGACGCATTACGCTGGTTTTGCTCACGCATCTGTTCAAGCTGATTCTTCATAGACTCAGCATATTCAAGAGCAGCCTGCTCTCTACGCTCTGCTTCGCGTCTTTTATTAGTAAGGCGGTCTATCCTTTTTTGTACGCCTTGTGTGTACTCCGATAACTCTTCGGCATTGTCCTCCGAATCTTCGGTGGTTTCGACTCCATCTGTTGTCTCCTCACCAGCATCTTCAGATGGGGTCTGTTGTTCAACAACTTGGTTAGATTCACTTGGGGTTGGGTCATCTTCAATCTCAACTTCTAGGTCTAATTCTTCCTGATTTTCTTTTACTTCTGCTTCAGACATACTGTTCTCCTAAATTTTTATGTCTTCTGGATCTATAATCGTAGCGATTACTTCATCGTCGTTAATTATACGAACCTCGCCGTCCTCTAGCTTGAAGCGAGAACCAGCGTATCGACCAATGCAAACCCAGTCGCCTTCTTTGCACCAAGGCTCCATATCTGCACCAAATTTTTCAGGATCTTTGTAGGCAAGCGGCCCGACTTTCACGACATATGCGACCACAGTTGCAAGTGCCTCACGATCCGCAACAGCATCTGGGATATAAACACCACCATCTGTCTTCTGTCGCCCCCGATATGGCATGACAAGAATACGCCAACCCGTAGGCTGCGGTACTCTCTCCATTGCTTTCTGTTTAGATTCGGCTTTCTTTTTTGCTTCTATCGCCGCTTTTGCGTAGTCAGGAATCAGTAACGTCTTCGTCATCTGTATCAAAACCTTTTAGCAGGGAACTTAGTTCATCTAGTGCAGTTGAGAGTCCCTGTATCTCACCGACGATGCTGCGATACTGTTCCATGTCTTTTATAGACCCGCTAGAAACAGTAATCGTTAAATCACTTATGCGATTGTTCAGAGTTTTGCGGTATTTGGTTACGAAGTCAACAAGGTTCATCGGACGCCTTTGAAGCCGACACCAGATATAGCCGCACCCGTACCACGAATTGTCCCGCGACTAGGACACTTGCCACCCTTGGCAACCTTACCACCATTCTTGAAACCCATTCTAGCTACAGCCTTCTTACCCTTTTCAGTTTGAGCAAGAGCCTTCAAACCGGGATTGGGCAGATCGTCGATTGGGGTTTTTAGTTTTGCGTCACCACCATCTTTCATTTTCTTTACACCTCCTATTTTACCTTTGTTAAGACTAGCATAAAAAACCTGCTTGCCTTTCTTCTTGCCATACTGATCTGTCATGGCATCCATAATCTTCTCACCTTTTTTATTCAACGGCATCAAATTATCCTTTTCCTCGTGCTTTATCTATGGCTCTCGAACCAAACCAGAAACTAATAATAGCAGCAAAGATCGCTTTTGTATCCTCATCCCACAACACATTGAGAGACTCAGCTACACTCATTCCGCTACTCAATGCCTCACGCAACAACGTAATTTCAATCGCCAGAAACAAACCAAAGAAACAATAAGTGATTACCGGACGGACAGAACGTTGTAGTGCAGAAATAATCCCTGTGCCGCTGTTGATGCTGATGTCATGCTGTATCAACCTGTCATGTTCTTTGTCCGAAGCCTGCGCCTCAAACGCCTTTAGTTCAAAGTCATAACCGTCTTTGCGCAACTCAGCCGCGCACTTCATCTTCTCTAGTTCAAACTTCTGATCGCTCTTTTGTTTGAAATGATCAGCAATCGCCGGAGCCGTGCTGCTGGCAAAACCTATCAAAGAACCTATTACACTTAACATCATCAGTACCCCTTGAACCCTTTGTTTTTAGCAGACCAATCTTTCCTAAGTCGTCGTTGCTTTTTTCTCATTAAATTATACTCACGATATTTGTTCAACGGGCCGTTGTATTTATAGATTACTTTCTTTGCATCCATGCTGTCGTGCCCATGTAGGTTCCAACCACCCCTGCCTGTGCAATGTAAAACAAACCTAAAAGATCAGCCAAACCAGCGACCCGGCTATCAGAGACTATGGGTGTAAACAAAACCACGCTTGCAACAATCATACTAGCCATTGCAGTCCACGCCATGAACTGCTGTGCCCTAGCTTTTTCTTCGCGCAGTTCGAGTTCAATCATCTCCTTTTCACGAGCTATCTCTTCGTCTGTAACGACCCCATCATTATCTAAATCATGAGCCTCGTAGCGGCTCCCTCGTTGTAGCTTCTTTGTTTCTCTAGCCATTGACCACTCTCAACGGCACACCTTCTAGTTCTCTGCGTAGCCGTATCTCTATCTCATCCATACTCAAACCTTTTTTGTGCCATTCATGCGCCATTTTCTTTAACGCAAAATATTGACCCCAACGACCAGCCCAAACAGATGTCATTTTTTCTTCTTTCTTTTAGAACTTACAACTTTTTTCAAAGTCCTTGCCTGACGCGCATGTGTCTTTGATGCCTTGTTCAAATCTTTGATGACCTTTTTCAAAGTGCGTTTATTTTTCGGGGTAGTCATCCCTTGTTCAACTCCTTCATTACAGCAATCTCTTCCTGTGTTTGTATGCGCTCTCTGTTTGTTTCATCACGCTTCTCAGCAATCTCCATCTGAGTGTCCAGACGATCTTCAGCCTGCTGTGCTGACTGTTGTATGCGTGCGGCTGAGAGGGCTGCATCGGTCTGGTCTTTTTGCGTTTTGCGCTGTTGGTCTGCGGCAGCAATCTGGACTTCAGCTTGGCGAATACCAACAAGCGGATCAGGTGCTTCAGGCGGCGATATTGTTGGCGCATATTTCTGAATAAGCTGTGCCGTAATTTGTGGGATAGAAGTCACCAACTGTTGTTGAGCCTGTGCTTGCACTTGCATCTGCATTTGTTGTGCCATCATAGGATCAGTAACTGTTGCCTGTATCTGTTGTAATTGCTGCTGTAATTGTGCTTGCACTTGTTGAGCCGCCACTTGCTGTGCAAGAAATCCTATTCTTTCAAACAGTTTTGAAATCAACACTGCCTTAACAGGCTTGGTTTCTTTCATAATCGGGTTCTGTAACAACTGCACATAAGCCGTAATGTGTGCTTCTTGATTCTGTTGTGGAAACGCTTTGAAATCCTGACCAGAAAAAACTTTTGCCATTTCAGCCGCTGGATCAAGCGGCTGCGGTTCAGGTTTCTTAGGCAGCAACTCGTCGATATTCTTAACTTCAAGCGCAGCATACATACGACGATACGCTTCGCGTAAATCATGAATCTCAGGATTCTGCACCGCCATCTGTAATTGTGTCTGTGCCAAAGCCTGACGTTGTGCAGCAGAGAAGATGTTTGGATCTGATACCGGAATGATGTCTACACGACCATCAAAGTCTTGCGGTGCGACCTGTGCAGGCACACGCAACTGATAAGGATACGCATCAACAGTATCACCGATGATGGTAGCAAGAAGCTTGAACTCCTGCTTTTGAGAGTAGTGCATCCGTTTGTGGATGGCACTCATAACTCGTGATCCACGTTCCAGCAATGCAACCGTCGTGCCCACCGGTGCGCGAGTATTCATGTCGCCCGTATTGTTGTCAGCAATCGACGCATATTTACGACCACTATCGACAATCACACCGAGCAACTGTGCCAAAGTTCCCGAAGGTTCCTTGTATGGTAGCGGTGATATAGCGTTACGAATGTCACCACCGGGCGCATCAATGTCCCTGAACTCACCGGGCTGTAACGGTTCATCATCATTACGAATACGAACGCCACGAGCCTTAAAGCCAGCCGGTAGATTTGACAGCGTGCCAGCATCAATCAACTGACGCAGGATAGAAGTGGCAGCGCGAGACAACCCACCAATCATGTGGATCAAACCAAAGCCGTAGAAACCAAACCCCGGCAAAAACTTGTAATGTACAAAGTGTTGAAGAGCCGTGCGTGTTGGGTCTTCTTCTTCAAAGTTTCTATAAATTGAAAGAACTTGATTGCTATCACGATCTATCGTTACAGCGTAAGGTAACTTCACACCTGTTGGCTCACCAGACATATCAGTGTCCTCGAACCCTTCAATATCAAGATAGGTATGTATCTCAAGAAGCGTGTATCCGGTGTCCTGATAAGACGGACGAACACCAGATATCTCATTCAAACGATCCTTCAGTTCATCCGAATCAGCATCAAGTTGCGAGGGTGATATCTCAATATCCCTGTATATACCGCCAACCTGCATCTTACGCAGATCATTCTCAGAGGTTCTCAAAACGTGAGTGATACGCTCTGCTGTGCGGATATCGGTTGCCGAATATGGCACTACAACATCTTCGGCTGGCAAAAACTTAGCCACGGCACGATTTTTTATCGGATCAAAGTAGACTTTCTTGAACGTCGAACCAGCCAAGGGCAGATAAAACAGCATCTGGTCAGTGTCTAGATCATACTCTTCCATCACTTCCATGATGTAGTAGTTCATAAAATCTTCGACACGCTTTGCCTGATCTTCAGCTTCCGGCGTTTGTGCACCCAGTATCTGTGTGCGTACCGGCCCTGCTGCGGGAAGTATTTCTTTATATGCTTGCGCCTGAAACTGTGTCACCGACTCTGAGATAAGTGGATGTGTTACACCAGACGCGCCAGAGAATGGTTCATCGCGTTCCTCATAACTAATACCTAGTAAACCCAGACCTTTGGACAGTGCCTGTTCCCACTCGTCGCGTGAATCAAGGTCATCTTCAAAAGCATCAACAAGCTCACTTGCAATTCCTTCAAGCACACGCTCGTCCAACGATTCTGCAAGATTAGATGTGTGACCTATTTCTTGCAAAGTTTCTTCGGGGTTTATTTGATCTTCATCGCCAAGATCAAGAATCAGTTGCTCTAACGCTTCGTCCGTGATACCAGGACTCTGCGCTTCAACTTCGACAATGCCCTCTTCGAGTTGAGGCGTACCACCCGCACCCATTGCAGAGTCAACCATCGCTCCCGGCGGTAATTGTGACTGTGACATGATTTTTTATAACACCTCTCTCGCCATAGAACCAATTCCTTTCTTAACTTCGCCGCCCTTGCTCATACCTTTTGTTAATCGGTCTATGAGTTGTTGTCGCCGCCTATCTACTTCATCTTTTCTCACAATCCCTCTAAAAATATCATCAAAAGTAGCATCAGCTGGAAATAACCTGCCGCCGCTAGGACGTTCTTGAGCCTTTCGCATTAAAATGTCTGGGTAAAAATCTTGAAGCTCTGTGCTTTCAAAAAAGTCTTGTGCTGCCCTAGCGTTTATCTCGCCTTTTGTTTTGAAGTAAGTATCAACTGCCTCGTCTTCGGTTTCTCTAATTATTTTTGCAAGTCTATTTGATTCAAAAAAATCTTTAACAACATTTTGATTGTTGGTTTTATCGCTTGTTTTACTGAAAAGAGATGTCTTGGTATCTTTTCCGAACAACTTTTCCATCATGTCATAGTATTTAAAGTCAAAATCAACTCCACCTAGTGGGTTTTGTATTGAGTCATCAAGGATATCCATTGGATCTGTTTTATCACCAATGTAAAAGTTACTTCTTCCTCGTTTTCTTGCATCTTTAATGTTTTGTTGGTACTGGTCGTTCTTTTTTATGTTTTCATAAGCTCTTCGTAAGTTTTCAAAAATATCGTCCACTCTTTCGTTATTCGGCAAGATTTTAAGGGCACCTTCTACGGCTTGTGGCCCAAAGAGTACACCTTCTTCCGTAGGATTTTTTCGGAATATTTTTTCAAGTGAATCTAAACGACCTGCTGAAAATCCGGCTTTTTGGACATTGTTTTGAGCTTCACTTCTTCTTGCATAAGTAGTCTGTCTAAGTTTATCAAAATTAGGTGGTTCAAATATTTTACTGTTAGCTCCAGGGTCTACTCCCTCAATGTCGTCTATAGCGTGCTGTGTTTCATGCAACAAACTTGAAACAGCCTTGTCTTCCTCACCCGGTTCAAAGTCCCTTATTTTTATTTCTTTATTTTCTGGGTCGAAAGAGGCTATAGCCCCACCCATACGAGTTAACCTACGCACCGAATAATTTCTTAGCTTCGGATATCGTGTGTAAAGTTCAGGGAAATCTAATACATCTTCTAAAACCAACGTGCTGTTTGGGTCAAAACCAGCCAAATGTTTATAATCCTCGCTACGATAATCTTTTAATTTACCGTCAGTTGTTTTATCTCCAACTGTTCTTCTACGGTCAACGCCACCTACTGTAAACACAGGCTTGAAGTCTACAATGAACTCTGGTTTGAGCTTGGCTTTTCTTGAGTCTATTAAAAATCTAAAGGCAGAGTCTTCAGAAAGAGGATCTATAAAACCACCGCCGCTTTCATTATAAGCTTTGCGATAATCAACATCTTTTCCTTTTCTCTCGTCATTAAACACCGATTGATAATAGGCATCACTTTTTCTATTGTATCCAACAGCTTTAGAACCACCCATGACACCAACCGCATCATCAGGCATACCACTTATCAACCTAGCTGTTGCAAGTGTTCCAACTCCGGCGACAAGAGGGTCGAATGTTGTCGTCGATCCCGTCTCAGGATCATAGACAGTTCTACCAACGGCAACCGACTCTTTTTGTTTTTCTAATTCATCAGCCACAATACCAGGAATCCTAGCGGCAGTCTGTGCCGCTGCGTTCCGTGTTTTCTCATCCGTAACGAAGCTTTTCACATAATCAATAGCGTCCGACGCGAATCTTGCAGCAGGCATATATTCAAAGCCAACCTCCGGCTCGCCATAAACACCAGCACTTTGCTGCACTGCTATCATCTCATTAGGGTCAACAACGCTATCAGCAAAGTAACCCGGATTTATTTGTTGGTATTCTTTAGCAGTAAAAAAATCTACTTTTGGTTCTTTTATGATTTCGCGTCTGGCTGGCGTAAAGATATCTGAGATAAAATCTGAAAGCCCCATGATTCCAGTACCAAGAAACGCGCTACGGTCTGGAGCCATTGTTTCAATCTGGGGTCTTGGAACACGACCATACTCATATCTTTTTTCTACCATGCGTCAGCCTAGCCCAGTTTGACGTAGCCGACAACGGCTAGAAGAAGCACCATGACAACCGCTACTACGCTGCCAACAACCAGTATTATTTCGTCACGTTCTTTTTTCTTTTGGCGCGCGACCCGCTTTTCTTCCGCGATCCTTTCTTTTTCTTCTCTGATACGCTTGTTTTTTTCGGCAATGATTTGTCTCCAGGTTCCGTATCCGAACCGGTTATCGATAAGAATTTGCATATCGCGGAGTTGTTCCTGCGCCAATTTTGCATCGATAACACTGTGCGCAGCATCTTTAGTCTGCCCAAGAATGCTTTTGCCACCAAATCTTTCTTGTTGAACCTGCTTTTCACCCGCAAAAAGTCCATCTATCGCCCCCGCAATGTCTGATATTGAATTAGCTGTATCTATGTTTGACTTTATAAACTCTACCGATTTTTGCACAAGTGCGATACCAGCCAGTCCTGTTGATAAAGGATCCATCAGTAATACTCATATTTTTTGCGCCGGTAGTACGGATCTTCCTCTTCTTCTTCCAACGACGCAAAGCCGCCCTGTCTAAATCTAATAAGTGCCATTGTCATGCTGTCACAGTAGTCATCGTAGTCGCCATTAGGGAATGACGCAACTTCTTCAATAACATCTTCCGCAAAAGTTTCTTCAGGTGCCCAAACTCGCCCAGCTTCAAACAGTGGAGCAACCATGTGCATACGAGTAACCTTGTCAACGCCCCCACCACGCTTCCTTCGACCCGGTGAATACGTCAAAACGGGTATGTCAATCCTGAGTAATTCATCTGCCAACGGTTGACCTGATGCTTTTGCCTCAATCAACACCATGTCTGGTTCCCAATATTCGTATTGATCTGCCGCAACCTCCTTCAACTCAGGAAAATTGTACCGACCTTTCTGTGCGTCTAGCAAAATGATGTGTTCAGTGTTGTCCTCGTCGGGATCGAAAATCCCCCACGTCGTGATCGCCGTGTAATCAGCCGTTTCTTTCTTGGAAAACGCCGTATCGTAGCTTTGAAGTATGTACTTGAGTCGAGGAACCTTGTTTTTTGTCCAAGCCTGCCACCATTCGCGCTTGACCATGGCAGTTTCTTCGGATGTAGGGTTTTGTTGCCACTGCGCGTTCCATTTTGTAGGGGACAGAGACGCTTTTACTGACAGTAATTCATCCTTATTCCAAAATTCAGGCCAGACAGGGTTCCCGGATGGCAAAATTGCAGGAAATTCTATCAGTTCCCACTGGTCAGCCATCGTGTCTTTCATCTGCTCGTTCAGTAACCGACCTGTTAAGTCCTTTTTTGACCATCTTGTTTGCACAATAATGATAGAACCACCCGGTTGCAGACGCTGACGAGGGCCAGAAGTATACCATTCGTAAGTGTGATCATACGCAGTAGACGACAAAGCGTCTTGTTCTGAGTGCGGATCATCAATAATCAACAAATCTGCACCACGACCCGTCATCGCGGCACCCACACCAGCAGCAAAATACTCGCCACCCTTGCTTGTCTCCCATCTACCAGCCGCTTGACTGTCTTGTTTAAGATCTGTGTCTGGGAAAATTTGGGTGTACATGGGATCGGCAATCAAATCACGCACTTTTCTACCGAAACGGGTGGCTAGTTCCGTGTTCATTGTTGCCTGAATAATTTTCAGTCTAGGGTTCCTTCCCAAAAACCATGCAGGCATGAGATATGAAGCTAGTTCAGATTTAGAATGGCGGGGAGGCATGTTAATGATCAGGCGTTTTAGTTTGCCTTGTGCAACAAGTTCGAGTTTTTCTGCAATTATCCGGTGGTGGTTACCCTCGATAAAGTCGTCATATACGCCATGAGCAAATGACATAAACCTATCTTTGGCTGCATCTCGTTTTTTTAAAGTTGCAAGCTGTTCTTGAAGTGCGAGGATTTCGTGTAACGCCTCGTCGGGGATCGCATCTAGGCTCATACCCGAACGATATTATACGACAATGAATTTATCAACCCAGCTAGGGGCAGTGCCCCTAGTACTCGTCGTACCTCCTCGTGGGGCACTACCCCTAGTGGTGCGGCGTCGGTCAGGCGCAAGATATAGACCGAGTTACCCCCAGTTTTTTTAGGCCAACAGGCTGTTTTTTTGTTGACACAGGGGCTGAGATAGGCTAGGCGATTTGCGTCTGATAGCCCAAGTTTTTTGGGGTAAAGCTGCTTCACTATTCTGTTGACCTGTTGGGCTAGGTGTGCTTATATACTCAGGCAAGCGAGGCAATAATGCCAAGCAAAACGAAAGGGGCCAATCATGGCATCTGTAATCGGAAGCGTGTCTATTGACGACACACAAGACATCCAGGATTCTTGGATCGAAGAAGCACCCATCGAGTACATCATGGAACTGATGTTCGAGAACGATGATTATTCATACGTCACCATTACCGTGGAAGACGTAGAGATCGAACTTGAATCATCGGAATTCGAGTTCGATGGCGACTCGATCACTGGATCAATCGACATTGAAATTATGATGTCGGATCTCCAGCAGGCACTGCGCGACAAGGTGCAGGAAATGCGGGACGAGATTAGCGGCTTGCTTCATCAAGTAAGCTTCGAGCAAACCAAGTCAAAGATCACTGAAGGGCTGGCGTCCTAATGGCTGTCTCGATGACACGTCGCCACTTCAACCTCATCGCCGACACCATGTCGGCAATGAGGGACGAGACGCCGGAAGATCTCTTTATCGCATTGTGCGAGGAGTTCGCCGAAAACCTAGCCGCAACCAATGACCGGTTTGACTATCATCGCTTCATGAAAGCGTGCGGCTTAACCCAAGCAGTGGGGTCATACCACTGGACACTCGAAGATTAGAAGGATGGGGCTGGAGCAATCCAGCCCCAATAATCACATGGCATTAAATTGGAACTTAAAAGACGTACCTGCCCATATCGCTTGGGCGCAAGCTGACGAACACTGGCCGGGCGAACCTGACACGCAAGAGGGCACAGACTACTTGCGACCAGAGACTAACGCGCTGATCTGGCTAACAATGGGTGTCGGGCTAGGACGCATAACCGAAAAGAACTGCACTGAATTCTGGTATCGCTATCAAGTTCTGGAAGCATTGATTGGTCACGTCGCACCGACACACAGTGAAGGATCGGCAGAGTATTGGAACAAGCGCGACGGGACAAACGTTGAGGCTGGCGACCAGCTAATCA
>VTLG01005461.1_pt1 | contig 14821 bp, 9 predicted proteins | sample 4694571 | NCBI WGS metagenome assembly VTLG01 (sample SAMN12604809, study PRJNA352737) | marine metagenome | biome: ENVO:00000447; feature: ENVO:00000209|ENVO:00000569|ENVO:01000036; material: ENVO:00002151; isolation source: viral sequences binned using virsorter ...
TTAATAATAGCCGTAGCTTACACTTTTTCCTTGCTACTTGGCCCGTCGTTTGCATATGGCTTACCGCTATGGGAGTCTCCACTATGGCTTTTAATCTCAACGGCTTTAACTTTAACCAGTCAGTCGTTGATGCCAATGGAAGAACAATCCCTACATGGGCTGACGTTCTCAACCGTGCCGATCTAGGTATGGAAGTAATGCACGAGCGTAATGCTCACAATTTCCCGCTTGACTTAGCAGCTATAGATACCACCCCAACTGTTTAAGACAAAGCAAAACAAATAATTTAACGACAACTAAATAATGTCTAAAGACTATTCTAAGTTTGATAGAAGGGTTAATGCTGCCGGTAAAACAAGCAACCCTAAAACTAAAGTCAAAATATTATTAAACGCTGCTCAAATTTATAAGGGCGTTTAAGCCACGTCCGTTCATCCCTATGGGACGCATGACGACCTAAGCATGGAACGGGGCTTAGGTACTTGAGGATTATTCCAATGACTTTAAAAGTTACTTACAAGTATCGTGGCATCGCTTACACAAAAACAAAAACTATTTAATTAAAATGAAAACAATTGCACTTGCTCTCGCAGCCACCACATTAGCGTCTGCACCTGCATCCGCTGGTACATACTTAAACGCTGAAATTAACAATGGTTACTACGGCTCAGAGTATGTTGGTAGAACTGTAGAACTACACGTTGGACTCGATGGGTCTAAAGAAAAGTTTGACTACTACATACAAGGTGGTCCAGCTCTAGTAGCTATCGACGGTGTTGATGGTACTGAGACTGAGCTATCAGGTAAGTTCGGCGGTAACTATAATGTGTCTGAAAAGGTAGCTTTCTACGGAGAGTTTGCTGGAGGCACTAATGGTGATCTAGATAATACTTACAACCTTAAAGCTGGAGCTAAGTATAAGTTCTAATGTCACAACAAAGCGATAAGGCTAGGGCTTCAGTCACTTCACTGACTCCCGAACCTGAAGTTAAAGAGGAAAAGAAAGAAACTTTTGATGAGGATATATCCTTAGAGGAAGCTCTTTCAACTCTATAAACAGGAAGGAGAGCACCTCAGAGTCGGACTCTCCTTTCATTTGGCTCTTGGCCTGTTACGACAGATACCCATTAGCCGTCTAGACGGTGAGGATAGACCCACAACAAAATGATCACAAAAATTTCAGCTGAGAAACGTATATAACAAATTAGTTTTTAACAATGGCACAACAGTCAACAGCACATCAGGCTTCGGTAACCGTACCTGGTGCTAATAATGGAGGCACAGACAGAAGAGCCCTCTATTTAAAACTCTTTTCGGGTAATTAACTTGCTCCCTTAAGAAGTAATTCTTATTGAATAATCGGATGAATTGCTGGAAACCTAAGTCGTAAGATATGGCAATCAGCAGCCAAGCCTGTCACGCTTGACAGGAAGGTTCAGAGACTACATGGTGTTCTAAGCGTAGAACGTAATACATGAACAGCGTCCGACTACTAAATAGTAGAAGATATAGTCCATGCCTTATTGAAAGATAGGGAAGAACATGGAGATGTTCAAAGGCTTCCAGCATAATGCTATAGCTAGAGACCTCGTTATGAAGCGTACCTTGAAGAACGGTAAGTCATTACAGTTCATCTACACAGGACGCACAAAGGCCGAGTACCACGTACCTGGCAACAGCATCCTCGGTAACTCCGATGGAGCACCTCCTGTAGCTGAGAAGACTATTACAGTAGACGATCTACTTATTAGTTCAGCTTTCCTTTACGAATTGGATGAGACATTGGCTCATTACGATTTGAGATCAGAGGTATCTAGAAAGATTGGATATGCTCTAGCTCAAAAGTATGACCGTCTTGTCTTTAGATCTTTAGTACGTGGTGCTCGTGTAGCTTCACCTATCACTAAGACTAACTTCGTAGAACCAGGTGGTACTCAGATCAAAGTTGGTACTGCTTCTAGTACTGCAGCTTCTGATGCTTATGACTCAGATAAGTTGGTGAATGCATTCTATGATGCAGCCGCCGCACTTGACGAGAAAGGGGTCAGTAACGACGGGAGATTCGGGATTTTGAACCCTCGTCAATATTATGAATTGATCCAAAAGGTTGGAGATAGTGGTTTGATAAACAGAGACTCACAAGGCTCAGCCCGTCAGAAGGGTAATGGCATTGTTGAGATCGCTGGTATCAAGATCTACAAGTCAATGAACCTACCGTTCTTTGGTTCTTACGGTACTAAGTATGGTACTGCAGGTGCTACGAACCCAGGTGTAACCGATCCAGGTAACACAGGAACATTCGTAAGCGAAGGAATTGAAGACGCTGAAGATTCAGATACAGGTATCAACAACGACTACGGTGCAACAGCTAACTTCAATAATACTTGCGGTATTATTGGACAACGTGAAGGTGCAGGTATCGTTGAAGCTATCGGACCTCAAGTACAAGTAACCAAGGGTGATGTCTCCGTGATTTACCAAGGGGATGTGATATTAGGTCGCTTAGCATGTGGGGCAGATTATGTTAATCCAGCTGCTTGCGTAGAACTCTATGCAGGTGTGGCAACATCATCTAAACCAGCTGCTTTCTAAAGATAATTTCTTTACACATAAGGGGAGTCATTACGGCTCCCTTTTTTTTATTTATATTAATCAATTATGGCTTTCCCTACCACTAATGCTGCTCAAGAATTACCCGCTATAAATCAAATACTGATGGCTTGTGGTCAGGCACCAGTAACCACTTTGGATGAAACCAACCCAGACGTTGCGATTGCATATCAAACTCTACTAGAGGTATCTAGAGAGGTACAAAGTGAAGGCTGGACTTTTAATAAAGAAGCCCATTACAAGATGACACCTGACTCAGGTACTAATCATATTGTCATTCCAAACAACGTATTACAAATAGATCTCAGTGCTTCTAATGCTTCAGATAAACAAGCAATTAGAAAAGGTGGGAAGTTATATGACAAAGAACACCACACATGGGAATGGACAGATGGTGCAATAGACTGCGACATTACATGGCTATTTGATTGGGTAGATCTACCAAGACCAATACAAGATTACATAACAGCTAGAGCATCTAGTGTTACCTCTAGTCGAATAGTAGGAGACAGTACTCAATACCAAATACTCCAACAGAAAGAAGCATATATGAGAGCTATGGCTCTTGAGTATGAAACTACACAAGGTGATTATTCATTCTTTGGACATCCTGACGGAGCACACCCTTATGTCAGTTATCAACCATACAAAGCACTGAGCAGATAATGACAGCAGTTACGCAGAGGGTCTCTAACTATTTAAGTGGAGTCTCTAAACAAGCAGATAGTAAAAAACTTCCAGGTCAAGTAAAAGAATGTATTAACGGCCTACCTGATATGACATTAGGTATGACTAAGAGACCTGGATTCAAGTTTATATCTAAATTAAAAAATACAGGTGGTACTGATTTTAGTGGGACTCAGTTAGATGGAGCTAAATGGTTCTATATAAACAGAGATGCAACAACAAGCTACATAGGATGCATTACACCTAAAGTCGGTAATACTAATGGAAGTATATATGTATGGAATGCAGGTACTGGAGTTGCATGTACCATCACTAATGGTAATGCACATAGCTATCTAACAGGTGCTAAGACTAACTACGATGTGCTGACAGTACAAGATAAAACTATCATTACTAATAACTTAGTAACAGTAACTACACTACCTGCACCTACAGACTTTGTAGCTCAGAGTAGAGGAACTCTTCTACTAAGTGGAAAGATAGAACAGATGCAGGGAGAAACATTCTCTGTAACAGTAGCTGGTAGTACAACATCTTCTTATACTGCACCTACAGATGCTGATTTCGATCAAATATTAGATGACTTAGAAACTAAGATTAATGCTTTAAGTATTAGCGGTTTAACAGTAACTAAACATGGGACATCTTTACAGCTAGATAGAGTTGTTAGTTCTACCAGAACTGCGTTTACATTAAGTGGTAAAGGTGGAGATGATAATGAAAGACTTGTTGTCTACCAAGACTGGGCTAGTAATGTATCATGGCTACCAAATTACTCATTCCATGGTCAGGTAGTACATATAGTAAATAAACCTGGTACAGATACTGATAATTTTTATGCTAAATTTGTAGCTACCAACCCCTCAACAGGTGGTGAAGGTTACTGGGTAGAAACAATAGCACCAAATGTTTCTACAGGTTTAACAGCCTCTACGATGCCACATAGTTTAAAGAATACTGGTACTAATACATTTACATTTGAACCATTTGTTTGGGAACCACGGCTAGTTGGAGATGATCTAACTAATAATCATCCGAGTTTTGTAGGTAAAACAGTTACAAAAGCTTTTCACCATAATGATAGACTTGGTTTCTTATCAGAAGATAATGTCATACTAAGTGTAAGGAATGAGCCATTCCGTTTCTATGCCGATTCAGCTAGAACACAGTCAAATTCCGATCCTTGCGATCTCAATTGCTCTTCAGTTAGACCTACTAAATTAACCTCAGTTGTACCAGCTAGGCAGGGTTTAGTACTGTTCAGTAAAAGACAACAATTCTTGCTATACAACGATGATGGGCCAATAACACCTACATCTCAAAAGATCAGATCTATCTCTAATATGGAGATGAGTGATGATGTTGAACCGATAGATATTGGTACACACTTTAACTTCATCAGTAAGACTCCTAACTTTGTAAGAGTCTTTGCTATGCAACCTAAAGGATTAGGAGAGAGTCCTGACATCCTTGATATAGGTCGTGTAGTTAATGAGTGGATAACAATAGATGTAGATACGTTGGTTGCAAGTATTCAGAATGAGTTCATTGCTATGTCTGCACAGGATAGTGATGAGATCTATTTTTATAGGACTTATAAGAATGGTGATGAATTATTAATGGAGTCTTGGTTTAAGTGGAAGTTGCCTGGAAGTGTCCAGTCAATGGCTCTCGATCAGGATGATATGTACTGTGTGACTAAGCAGGGTAATCAATACACGCTATCAAAAGCAAATCTAACTCAGAGTCCAGAGGTAGCAATCATAACCAACGCACAGGGTCAGAAGATTAACCCTTGTATGGATCTTTATGCACAGGCTAGTTCTGTAGCTTATGACTCTACCAACCTTTTCTCTAAGTGTTATCTACCTTATGCTAATTTAACTGATCAAAAGAATGTACTTATTGTTGCTGGTACAACAGCAGCTGGTACGTATAACAACTCTGGATTTACTATTACTCCAGAGGTAGGTACAGATGGTACTGGGACATACTTTAAAGTTCCTGGACAAGACCTTCGGACAAATGCAAGTAACGTCTATGTAGGCTATGCCTATAACTTTGATTTGACGTTACCACAGATTTACTATCAACTTGATCAAGAAGGCAAATCCCGTGACTTTACAGCTAGTCTAACTGTTTCACGACTTAAATTTGATGTAGGTTTATCAGGTGTATTAGGTTTTAAACTTAATGCTGTTGGTAGGTTTGCAGGTAAGAAGCAGCATACAGGTGATAACTCTAATAAAGATTTTAAATGGACTGTAAGTGACCTTGATTATGTTGATAGAAGTCAAGTCAAAGTTAAGGTAAACAATGTAACTAATACAGCTTTTACTTTCCTAAGTGATACTGAAATTAGATTTACTACAGCACCTGCTACAGGAGCGTCAGTACTTATCTACCTAGACGAGTGGTATCAACTACAACCTGTTACCGCAGCTAACACATATCTAGCTGATGACGTAGCACTAAATGAATCAACAATATTTACTTTACCAATACATCAACGAAGTAAGAACTTTACTTTACGAGTCTTTAATGACTCACCATTTCCCGTCTCTCTCAACTCGATGATGTGGGAAGGAAACTACTCACCGAGATTTTACAAGAGGACTTAAGATATGGACCCAGGAACCGCATTAGTCGCTTCATCCATTATTAGTGGTATAGGCGGCTTCTTTGGTAGGAAATCAGCCAAGAAGCAGAAGAAAGCAGAGGATGCTTTCTACGAGAAGAAGTGGCTTGAATATGACATGCCGTCATATGAAATGTTTGGTGACAAGCTACGGGCTGATGTAGCTTTCATGACTGAAGGCGTTAAATTAAAAGCAGCTAATGAAAAGAAGTTTGCTGCGTTTAAAGATAAAAACAACCTTCGTGCTTATCATCAACAGTTAAAAATAAGAACATTTGAACACGAGCAAAAAAAGAAATTATATCGAAAGTCTGAACATCTCTATGCTCAATCCATACAGCAAGCACAGGACCAAGCTGCTATACAGATGCAAGAGACTAAACAACAGTTTGCATTTCAGAATGAAGATAGAATAATTGAAAGCATACAAAAGAAGGGTGAGTTAGCAGCTACCTCTCAAGCAGGTAGGAGTGCAGTCAAGGCTGCTCAAGTTGAACTATATGATCAAGGTAGACAAGTAGCAATAATGACGGAATCACTAATCAGTGCAGATAGAAATACCCGTATGGGCTTAAGGGACTTCTTAAGAAAAGCAGACGCTCAACGTATGCTTAGACCAGAGAAAGGTCCAGAACCACTAAAACCACTGAAGACTCCACTGCATGATTATCAACTACCTAGAGCCTTAGAGGACTTTGACTTTGGAGTTGCACCTATGAAAGGTGTTTCGTTTACTCCAATCCCAAGTATGGGAAGTGTATTAGCTGGAGCAGCTAGTGCAGGTTTTAGTGCTTATGCAGCTGCAACACCAGGAACGAATAGCTTTGATATACATAAAGTAAATAATACCGTACCGTTACAATCCCCAACAGCAGGTTATGGTGATCTCACTTTCGGGTTTGGTTCAAATACACCGTCATTGGGTTACGGCTCACCTTAAATAATTAACAACAAATGGCAAAAGCAAAATTCCAAGGGTACGCCATTGGAAAAGGCTTTAGTAATATAGACCCAGGATATTCCGCACTTACTCGTTTACAGGAAAAGCAAAATCAAGATCTAGCTAACCTTAAACAAGAAGAGAAAGATCGGAGAAATAGGGATATACAGGCTGAAGCCGACCTCGAAAGAGTGATGAAGAATCAAGAGGCTAATCGTAAAGACATCTACATTGAAGACAAAGTATTTTCTACACAGGAACGAGCACTTCAAGTTAACAAAGAAACCTTTGTTCAGAATGAGAAAGCTAAGATTAAGTCGATAGAAGCAGAGAATGATGCTTTTCAGAAGATCATTGAATTCAGTCAAACAGCTTTTGAAGACTATCAGAAAATAAAGGCTAAGGATTGGGAAGCAACGATGAATGCGTCATATAACTACCATATGACTCACTCGATATCTCTTGAAGACCAGCTTAGAATTGATTTAATGGAGGATGAGTTATTTAGACAAGGTGCAAACTTTGAAGCAATAGCTGATCAAATGAGGGAAGAAGGCTATACAAATGAGGAGATACATTATGTACGTGGTAAGAATAGTGCCTCAGACTATGGACGTTTAAAGGCGTACTCAGTAAGAGCTGGTGAGAACTGGCAAGCGTTTGCTAAGTCTGAGTTAGTCAGGATGGGTATAACTGATAAGGTTGAGCAGCAAGCTGCATTAGACGCTTTAAGGATTAAGTATCTAAAGGCTCATAAGTTATATGGACTTAGCTCTGATTTCTTGGAGCCAATGTTCCAAAAGATGAGAGCTGGTACAGACCAGATGCTTGCACAGACTCAATTAAGAAATGATATTGAGTTTAGTCAGAGAAGAACAACTGAAGCTTTAACGCAGTTACATAGTTTTCTTTCACCAGATTCTTTAAATAATGCATTCCTTGCAAAAACAAGAGAATTAAACCCTAGAACAGGAGATTACTTTAATAAGGCTGAAGCTAAACAATGGATATTTGATACGTTAGCGAACGTCAACATGTTCCCTGATGACGAGAAGGTGATGAACCTTCTTCAGAATACTGATATGCTCCACATGAATAAGAAGTGGGGTGATGAGGTTAATCAACTATTTGTTAATGACTTGATAGATACTCGTGTAAAAAATAAAGATGCTATAAAAACTCAAACTGAATTAGCCGTAAAACAAAAGAAAGAAGAGATCTTAGTTAAAACTAGAGACTTCTTTAATGATCCTCAAAGATGGAATGGCGATAAGAAAGTCGGCGATAAAATCATACTAGAGTTGAAAGCTCAAGGTTTTACGAATGATGAACTAGCTGAATTTCTTCCACATCTAGATCAGAGTGTTTCGGCAAGAGCAGATGGTGATGAATGGAGAAAGATTATTAATGATGCAGCGAAAGATAATACTCTTACTTCTGAAGATTTACACCAACCTTGGGTTCCTTCTGATTTAAAACGAAAGTATGATGAACAAGCTAGAGCTAACGATGCATTATTTAAGAACGTCAATATTGAGGAAGTTGGAAAGACACTTGGCGATAGTTTAAGGCAATCATTAAATGACTTAAGCCTTGAATCTGCTTTACACCCTAGTTTCAGATTAGCTAAAGCTAAAGCTATATCAAACTTTAGAGAGATATACAAGAATACTGGGGATAAGGATGCGGCTATACAAGCTGTTCAATTACAAATAGAAAAAGGTAAGTTTGAAAACGGTAAGCTTGGTTCAGGTGATTTTATTGTTCAACCTCCTGAAAGGTGGAGTGGAGATCAATCATTCTTCCAAAGATTTACTCCAGGTTCACATCAGTATGCCCCACCAGTAATAGCTTCAAATACAAAGGAAGAACGGGACGCTGTCATATTACAGCTTTCCAAAAATGCTACGTTATTAGATAAAAAACTATTCCTACATCCAGATGATTTGAAGGAAATAGCTTTAGCTATTAAAGAAGGTAGAAGTTATCGGATACCAGAAGTAGTATTTGATATATTCAAAGCAGATAAAAAACGCTTAGGAAGCCCAACTGAGGTTTGGCAAAGACAATTAGAAGTTGCAGTAGAACTAGGCGTACTTGAAAAGCACAATCTTAAAGTAGAAGATTTTAGATACACCTTGTTTAGGGATGTTGATGACCCTACTGCAAAGAAACTGATTGATGATATTAGAACTAAAGGTGATTTCTTAAAAGTAATTCAAGTCACTAGAAACCCTCAATCGACTAGAGATCCGAGATTTATGTCTACTGCGGTAGTTCGTAAAATTAACGTCCCATCAATCTTAGAAACACAACTAAACAGAGAACAAATGAGAGACGATGATTACTTCGAGTACGACGTAGAAACTGGTACTTATAACGAGTATGGAGTGGAGTGATGGAAAACGAAGACATTTTAGATCAACAAGCTCTTTTTAAAGAGAGACTTAATGAAATGGCTAGGGAAGAGTTAGAGAAACAGAGAAGAGGTTTTTCTTACAACACTCCTAACACTTCAAATGAAGCACCGCCTCCAGAAGACATAGATGCAAAGGTTATTGACAGTGCGGCTCAGACATTAACTGGTCAACCTGCAACACAAACACAAGAACAACCTAAAGAACAACCTAAAGAATCTCAGAACTTCCATAGCGATATGAAGTTAGATATGAACCCTGCTAAATGGGCATATCTCTCTGGTATGGGTGCGTTAGACGTACCTTTCGATGCCGTAGGTCTTGTTCCTGGATTAGGTTGGATTGATGATAGTTGGGATGACATAACAAAGCAGAATAATGAAGGTGCTCGTAAATTTAGAGCAGCTGCAAGTATGATTCTGCCAACCATTGTCACAGCTGGAGCTTACGGTAAATGGGTAGCAGCTAAGAATCTACCTGCTTTAACTAAAGCTGCAATGAATGTAGGAGGAGTCGGTCTGATTAACGGTGCTATAGCTAGTGCCAGTGATTTCGGTGAAGATCCAGAAAACAGATTTCTAACCAGTCCTCAGAACTTTAAACGTCTACAAGAATGGTGGCCTGAGATCTTTGGTCCTCAAGGTAGGTATCCCCTAGCTGAAGACTTGATGAAGATAGATGGTATTGATCCTGAATTAAATAGAATCTTAATTGGTATTGAAGAGACTGTATTCAGTGGAGTAGGAGATATCATTGGATATGGATTCAATGCTGCCAAACCACTGTTATGGAAAGTCAAACCTCTAAGTGAGCAATCTGCTGCTGTTAAAAAAGCAACGCAGATTAAGTATATGGAGGCTGATACTAAGAAAGCTATCTCTGATATTGATGGAGCACTTGAAACTGGAGCCTTAAATAATGAACAAAGAGGAGTTTTAATTGCTAAGAAGGCCAGATTGATAGACCAAATAACGAAGACGGGTTCTTCAGAAGTAACTGGTAATCCAGCTGAGTCTATTGTTAAAGATAGACAAAGGTCACGTCAGGCATCAACAGATCAAAGAGCAGTTAAGAAGATAATTGAGAACCCTTGGGGTAAAGAATTTGACCCTGACATTACACCTAAACTAGCTAGTGATACACAGCAATCAAGCAAAGCTTTTGTTCCTGGTGCAGCATGGCGAAACACCATAGATGTAACAGCACAAGAAGCAGGTGAGTATTCACGAACAGCAGTCCCTGCACGTCCTTATACAGATGCTGTTAAAGATAACGCATTGAAGCTAGGTGAAGAGCATACTTTAGTAGCTGGTGTAGCTAAAAAAGTCATGAAAATGCCTGACTACGTTGATTTCCAAAACAAATTCAGGAATGCTGATAGGTTTAATGGAGCGATGGGTTTATATGAAAAAATAATGCCATTTGGTACAGGTACAAAACTAGCAAAAATACTAACCAGCAAAGATTATTTAACAACAACAACAATTCTAGGTAAAGATGGAATAAGACGTGAAATTCAATACTTAAATCCAGACGGCTTAAATGCAACAGGTGTGGCTATGTCTGACCTCCTAAACCTTTATGTAGGTAAGGAGACTCAAGCTACTTCAGCAAGAGTTATGTCTACTCTTGGAAAGGAGATATCAGCCATGTCTAACGGGGCTGTGACCTATAAAGGTTTGATGGATGAAGAACTTGTCTATAAGAACATCCTTGACCGTGTAGAGATTTTAGAATCCGAATACGGTAAGGCTAAGTTTGTCGCTGGTTGGACATTGGAAAATGCTAAGTTTTGGAAGCGTTTCCAGATGGGAGATGTTACTGTTGAAGAGATTGATAATGCTATAAAAGAGATCAGCGAAGGAGCTAAGAAGTCTCATGAAAACTTTAAAAAGCTCAGACAAACTTTAGAAGAGTTAGATAAGACTGGTAACAAGAAACTATCTCAAGTATTAAAAGAGGCTTATGACTATAGCGATGGTGATATTAATACTATTCTATCTTTAGATGCATGGGCCAAGAAACAAGTCGATCCTCGTGGATTGATTTATAGTGGCGATAGAGGTATGAACCTCTTTGCGAAAGGTGCTTGGGCTAGTATTTATAACAACGTCTTATCTGGTTTATCTCCTTTAAGAGCAGCTGTAGGTAATGGAGTAAGTCTTATACTAAGGCCAATAACTACATTCACTAGAGCAGGTATTAAATCAATATTCACTGGCAGCAGCGAGCCATGGGAAAGGGCAATCTACCTCCATAGTTCTATGTTTGAAACTACACGTAGAGCTTGGACTGACATGACAGCACGTATGGCTAAAGTCCATAGTGATCCTGATGCTTTGATGAGAACTATCCGTAAGGACTATGTTATTGAAGAGGATAATGCTTATAAGATCATTGATGATTACTCAGAACAGTGGGAAAAAGAAGGCGATCATTGGAACTCATTCTTTTGGGGATGGGCTAAAACACAAAGAGCTGTTGCTCGTATGAAGTGGATGAGAACTGGTATGACAGCTATGTCTGGAGTTGATGCTTATACAGATACGTTCATGGCTACCTTTATGTCTAGAGTCAGAGCTTATGATGAAGTGTTTGGTAAGTTTGGTAAAACATTAGATCCAGATGAGTTTAAAGCAGAACTAATAAAGGCTGAAAAGATTAACTACGGCAAGATGTTTGATAAAGATCGTGTCTTAACTGATCAAGCAGCTAAAACTGCGTCAGGTGAAATTGCTTTAAATACTGATGATGGTATTGCTACTTGGTTAAATGCTGGGTTGTCAAAAGTACCAGCTATGAAGGTCTTTATGATGTTCCCTAGAACTGGTATTAACCAAGTTAAACAGGCTATTTCCTATACACCAATAGGTATGATACCTGGGATCAAAAGTAAATATGCCAAGGTATTACAAGCAGGTGATAATCCAGAACTTATTAAACAAGCATTATCAGCACATGGTATGAAAAATTGGGACGAGGTTCCCAATGCTATGGCTATTTATAAGCAGCTTAAGGATGAGTACGAAGGACGGATAATGGTTGGAGGTGCTACTGCAATCATGGGATTCTGGTATGCAATGTCAGGTAATATCAGAGGTAATGGACCTGTTAATGCAAAAGAAAGACAGGATTTAATGAGGAAAGGTTGGCGACCATATACTGTCAATGTTGGTGGTAAGTGGATTAGCTATAAAGGTGTTCCAATGGTCGAACAGATGTTTGCCTTAGTTGGTGATATGGCTTATTACCAGAATGCTTTAGGAACTAACCTTACAGAAAGCTATCTAAGTAAACTTGGTTGGACTATATCAGCTACATACCTAAACAACACACCTCTATACGGTATAGAGCCTTTTATGGCTGCTATGAATGGTGATGAATCAGCACTCAAGAGGACTTTTGCCAATATAGTTAGAGGTGCAATACCTCAGTCTGGTGCTTTTGGTGTAGTGGCTAATGCTATTACTCAAGCTCAGAAAGATATCTATAACGATTTAAGAGGTTATGTCCTTAACTCAACTCCATTAAAACAAGTACTGCCTAGTCAAATAGACCACTGGACAGGTGAGCAAGTTAATGAGGTAGATAATCATCTACTTAGAATGTTAAACGCTCTCAGCCCAATTAAAGTTAGCGGAGGTGAAGAGCCTTGGAGACTTTGGTTACTCAATAGTGGATTCGATGATATTGGATTCCTAAGAAAGAAAACTGGTGCTGATGTTGACTACAACGCTGAAGAAAGAGAACTTATCGGTAAATTTATGGGTGAGGATAATCTTTGGAAAGAAGTTGAAAGGATGAGAACTAATAAGAAATGGAATAAACAGCTTAATGATCTTAGGCAGTTAATGAAAGATCCAACTAAGTCTAAGCAAGAAGTAATGGCTTATAGGAAAAACCTTCCTGTATACCAACACCTAAGAAAGATACTTAGAAAATCCCAATTAAAAGCTGAAGCTCGCATAGCTATGGACCCTAGATATAAACACTTAGATATTCAAGGTAAGGGTAGAGCTATTACTAAGAGATATATGGAGAAAGGCTTAGTAGACGCAGCAAAGAATAACGCAGATACAAATCAAAGAATTAACGACTTACTCAATCTACCCAACAGATAACTAACACAACCATGAAATGGCAGTTACAGAAAGAAATTTAACAAGTGACGGTTCCACCTCGTACACTTTTCCATTTGAATACTTAAAGACCGCTGACGTAAAAGTAAGCGTTGACGGCACGGCTATAACGGAGTACACCGTACCACCTAGTGCTCCTACAACCGTACAATTTAATACAGGACACGTACCTGCCAGTGGTACAGCGGTAAGGATTTATCGTGATACAGACGTAGACAATTTATCAGCTACGTTCTATGCGGGATCAGCTATCAAGTCAGAAGACTTGAACGATAACTTTAACCAAAACCTCTACGTTACACAGGAAGCCAAACGAGATGTTGCATCTGCTTGGCAAGATGGTGATGAAACAATTAATAGTACTGAAACTTGGGTAAGCGACAATAATAAAGTTGCTACCACAGGAGCTATTGATGGCAGAGTTGATGCCAAGATAGATACAGCCTTAACTACTGATGTAGTCGGTGGTCAAAGTATAACAATTACAGATAACTCACCTGGATCAGGTCAGATAACAGCCAGTGTCACAGCTGGTAGTATTAGAGGAACAGAGTTAGCTGGAGACTCAGTTGATGGTACTAAGATAGCTGATGATTCTATAGATTCAGAACACATTGTAGACGGTAGTATTGACACAGCACACATAGCTGATGCTCAAGTAACACATGCAAAGTTAGCTAACGATTGTATAGATGGAGATAACATACAAAACGATGTTATCAACTCTGAACACTATGCAGCAGGTTCAATTGATACTGAACATATAGCTGACTCACAAGTAACTACAGCTAAAGTAGCTGATGCGAATATCACTACAGCTAAGATAGCTGACTCTAATGTTACAACGTCAAAAATAGCAGCCTCTGCAGTAGGTACAAGTAGATTAAATAATGATGCTGTAACAAATGATAAACTAGCAGCTGATGCAGTTGATAGTTCTAAGTTAGCAGACAATTCTGTTAATTCAGAACACTATGTTGATGGATCTATTGATACAGCTCATATAGCAGATGCACAAGTCACCACAGCTAAGATAGCTGCAGATGCTATAGACGGTACTAAACTTGCAGACAATGCTGTTGGTGCTGAACACATAGCAGCTAACGCAGTAGGAGATTCTGAGATAGCTACAGGAGCTTTAGATAATAGGTACTACAGAGAAAGTGAATTACTTACTGATGGTGTCTTAGATGGTAGATACTTTACCCAAACTGCTGCTGACGCTAGATACTTCAATGTAAGTACAGGTGACACTATTAAAGATGGTGATGCCTTTCCAGATAACGACACAACAATAGCTACAACTGCTGCTATCAATGACAGGATTATTGATCTTGTTGATGACGTAGGTGGTTTTGTACCAATAGCAAATGAAACATCTTTTCCTAAC
>VTLG01009972.1_pt1 | contig 14820 bp, 31 predicted proteins | sample 4694571 | NCBI WGS metagenome assembly VTLG01 (sample SAMN12604809, study PRJNA352737) | marine metagenome | biome: ENVO:00000447; feature: ENVO:00000209|ENVO:00000569|ENVO:01000036; material: ENVO:00002151; isolation source: viral sequences binned using virsorter ...
AAGATATCTAATCCTAATTCAGAAGTTTTAGGAGCGTATGGTGTATCGTCACCTAATGATATTTTTATGCGTGTCATTGATATGGCAAAAATAAATGGTAACACATTATACGCACAGTTTCAGCACAGTGGACACATGCAAGGTGGGTGGCCAAAGTTAAAATTAATTGCTGAAACGTTACATGATTATAAGTTTGGTCGTGGTGGTAAATATAAATATGATTTTACTGACATGATTGTAGAATTTTTAAAAGAGGATATCGCACCACGGCTCGACGTTCTTATCATTGATGAAGCTCAAGATCTTTCTTACATACAATGGCAGATGGTTGATAAGCTCGCAGAAAAAGCAAAAAGAGTTTACATTGCAGGAGACGATGATCAAGCTATATTTAACTGGGCAGGAGCTCGTAGTGAGTATTTATTAAATAGAGAAGGTAATAGAATTATTCTTGACAAATCGTATCGCTTGCCAATTAAAATACAAGAACGTGCAATTAATTTAATTAATCGTGTAAAAAATAGAGTAGCAAAAACATGGAGCCCTAAAGAAGAAGAAGGCAACATTGTGCATTTACCAAGACGAAATTATGAACATTTAAAAAGAGGTAACTGGTTAATCCTTGGCAGAACAAATTACTTTCTCGATCAAGTAGAAGATGACTTACGTATACTTGGATATTTTTATCATCGTGCAGATAAAAGTTCTATTGGTAAACGTTTAGTTAATGCTATTACCGCATGGCGAGACATTCAGAAAGGAGGATACATTGATTTCAATCAACTAAAAGATTTGTATTATTATATGAATAGTAATGTTGGTGTTGAACGTGGCTATAAAAATTTAACAGGTGTCGATCCTGAATCAACATTTACCTTTGATCAACTACAACAACAAAATGGATTGCAAGTACCAAAAGATTATTCGTGGCATGAAGCATTAGACAAGGTCCCTGAATATAAAAAAGCGTATGTCTCTACTGTTATACAAAAAGAAGGTAGCTTTAATCCCGTACCACGGATCACGCTCTCTACAGTACATGGAAGTAAAGGTGGAGAAGCAGATAACGTAATGGTTTTATCTGATTTATCACGTAAGGCTGATGAATCATATTGGCGACAAAAAGATGATGAACGAAGAGTTTTTTATGTTGCTTTAACAAGAGCTAAACAAAATTTATATTTAGTTCGTTCACGCAGTAACAGAGAATTTAGAGAGGTATTTGCATGAAGAAAACATCTGACTTTTTAAAGAAAGCCATTGAGTTAGTCGAAGGTCAACGACAAGAAGATTACGGTGATAAAACACTTAATCATCAAAACATTGCAAAGTTGTGGAGTGCATTTCTCGATGTAGAAATATCGCCTCATGATGTAGCAATTTGTATGTTGTTGGTAAAAGTTGCACGATTAAAAAACATGCACACTGATGACTGTTACATAGACATTGCCGGATACTCTGGCATTGCAGGTGAAATAAACAAAAAGGAAACATCATGACACAAATACCATTGTTTCAACCACCAAGCGAGTGGGTTCCTCCTGAATCAATTCCAGATCTTAGTGATGCAAAAGAAATTTGTATTGATTTAGAAACAAATGATATTGGTTTAAATACGGGCATTGGTCCTGGATGGCCTGTTAAAAAAGGTTTTGTTGCAGGCGTTGCCATAGCCGTTGATGGATGGACAGGATACTTCCCTATCAATCATGAAGGTGGTGGTAATTTTGATCAAAAAATATTTACTGGTCAATTAAAAAAGATTTTAGAATTACCTTGCGATAAAATATTTCATAATGCGATGTATGATGTTGGTTGGTTACACGCTATGGGTTTAAAAGTTCATGGTCGTATTATTGACACAATGATTGCCGCTCCTCTTGTTGATGAAAATAGATTTAGATATTCACTTAACGAGTTAGGTAAACATTATTTAGCAGAAAAGAAAAGTGAAACATTATTATATGATGCAGCAAAGAGTTGGGGTGTTGATGCTAAAGGAGAAATGTGGAAACTACCACCGATGTATGTTGGTCCTTACGCCGAACAAGATACAGTGCTTACATTGAAGTTATGGCAGTTCTTTAAAACAGAATTAATTAAGCAAGATCTATTGTCTATTTTTGATTTAGAAACAAAGCTATTTGAAATGAAAAAGAAAGGAGTTAGGATTGATCTTGATGAAGCAGAGCGCACGAAAAATGATTTCGCTAAAAGAGAGAAAAAAATATTGGATGATATCCATAAGGATACAGGTGTTGCTGTGGAAGTATGGACTCCAACGTCAGTGGCGAAAGCTTTCGATGCGAAAAGTATTCGATATGAAACGACACCAAAATCTGGTCAGCCTAAATTTGATAAAAATTTTCTTACGACGCCTCCTAGTCAATTGGCCAAGAACATTGTTGAAGCGAGGGAGATTAATAAAGCGAGAACCACCTTCATCGATACAATACTCAAGCATTCGTACAGAGGCAGGATTCACGCAGAGATCCACCAGATGCGTTCGGATCAAGGAGGAACGGTAACAGGTAGGTTCTCGTATAGTAATCCAAACTTACAGCAAATTCCTGCACGTAATAATATTATTGGTCCACGGATAAGACGATTATTTATTCCTGAAGAAGGATGCAAGTGGGGAACATTTGATTACTCGCAACAAGAACCACGTATCACGGTTCACTTTGCCAAATTAACAAATGGTGGGTTGCCTGGTTCTGATACTGTCATTGATGCATATCAAAATGAAGATGCAGACTTCCATCAAATTGTAGCGGATATGGCAGGCATTGATCGTAAGACAGCAAAAACAATTAACCTTGGTATGATGTATGGCATGGGTAAAGGTAAACTTGGTTCAGAATTAGGTTTAGATGAAGAAGATACAGCAGACCTTTGGAAACAATATCACAAAAGAGTTCCTTTTGTAAAAGAGCTTGCGGATAAAGTTTCTCAACGTGCGCAAGATGTTGGCTACATTAGAACACTACTTGGTCGTAAATGTCGTTTTGATTTATGGGAACCAAATTTGTTTGGTATTAACAAGCCATTACCACACGTAGAAGCGATGAGAGAGCATGGTAAGAACATTAGACGTGCTTTTACCTACAAAGCTCTTAACAAGCTAATACAAGGCAGTGCGGCTGATCAAACGAAACAAGCGATGATAGATTTGCATGAGGAAGGCTTTCTTCCTCATATCCAGGTTCATGATGAATTGAATCTCTCTGTTGGTAATCCCGAAAAATATCCGGTCATACAAAGAATAATGGAAAATTGTGTTGATCTCAAGGTTAAATGTAAGGTAGATGTAGAAATAGGAAATAGTTGGGGTGAAATAAAAGAGGTTAATGATTAAAATATGGTTATTACTTTCAATTGTATCTTTTCCTGGAATGCCTACAGTAAAACATGCGGCGGAATTGTATTTTGAAGAGCCAAGGTGTGAGGAAAGGCGTATCTTTGTTGAGAATAAATTACATAATCTTGCCTTGGAGCAAGGTATAAATCCTGTATTTATTCAAACCTGGTGCTTAGAATCTTCCATGTTTTTTATGAAAAATAGTTGACTTCTAATATATTATCCCATAAATATAACTTATGAATGTAGAAAAATATAAAAGTGTTGCTATACACAAGGACACGTATGATAAAATACGAGTAATAGCGAAAGAAGACTATATGACGATCAATAATTTTATTAGAAAACTTGTTGATGAAGAACATGTAAAATTCAGAGAAAGAAAGAAAGAAGGGAACGGATCGGCGGGTTAGTTGAAACTTCCTGAGAGCCCCATAAAAAAGGTTTACGAATGTCGTAAATGTAAACGGGTATCAGTGAAGTTTTATGATCCGAAATATAATACATCTTATACTAAAGAAGAATGGGACCATGTGCTGCAACAAGGCAGCAAGGCTCTTGATACTTTATTAGAGATGTATGATCCCAAATTTTTTTCTTAAAAAGGAGGTAAAATGTTTTATTTATGGCATGTTCTTGCTATTCTTGGGGTTTTTGTTTTAGGATTTTTTTATGGAAGATGGTCCATGAAATTATGGTTTGAAATAAAAAAAGAAGAATGGCACAATAAAATAGAATCTGAAAAATTGGCAAAAGAAAAAGAAAACATGGAATGGGCTGCTAGACGTCATTAATGTTATGGTACGCATCGTTTTTATGGTTTGTATTACCGTGGTTCTTGTTACATGGATCACGGTTCACTACTCACCTTTTCATACGTATGTAAGAGGGTGTGTTGATAACCCGTACACAAAGAATGAATTTGATTATTGTGTATGGATGTATTATGAGATAGTAAAAGAGGAATCTTGGTTACGCAAAATTTTAATTGCTTTATCAGGATAGAAGGAGAAAGATAATGTGTTGGAGGACAGAAAGAAAAGGAAAATTTTTTTTATGTGTTGGGTGTGAACGTAAATATATTGAAGATAATATGATTGTTCCTAAAAATTCATATAATTACGGTTCACCTATATATTGTATTCGTTGTCATAATCATAGGGGGAGAAATGAAAAAAAAGAATTGCGAGAAGAAGTTAATACGAAGCTTGAAAGACTTATCAAGGAAAGCGTTACGGGAACCACGGACCATAAGGGAATTAGCCTTGCGCAAGAAATGGGAAAGATTGAAAGTTATTTTAAACAAAAGATATGATTATTTGTCATAATTGCAAAGGTAATGGTTATGTTAAAATTAAATTTGAAGCAGAAAAATCAACTATACAGTGTGAGGTTTGTGACTCACAAGGGGGTTTCGATGAAAGTAAGCACTACTACCAAACCTGGAGTGATGGGGTTTCGGATGAAGTCACATCATTCTACTTTGGACCACCACTTGATCCAGAAGGGTTTAAAAACTACAAAATTTATAAAAAGTAAACCAGTTATACAGTTTAAAGGCGAACCGCCTTTTTAGAGTTGGGATAGAGGAATTTTTCAATGGTTCTATGCAGATCATGGCAAAAGCTTGGAGATGGTTCGGGCCTCGATTCCCATAATCATATTAACCCGTTAAATCATCAATGCATAAATAAACACCGATAGTAGAGTCATTATTTCCTCCTGTAATTGTGGCTCTACTATCAAAAAAAAACTTCTTGACTTTTCTTTTAACATGGGATATAATGGGATTGTATTAAAAATGACTTCATAAGTCATGATTAGATACTGCTCTTTGAAAAGTTAATATGGCTCTCAAATAAAAGGAATAATATATGATTGAATATCATTTAAAATATTATCATACCGATAGTGGTACTGAACACAATATTGAAAACTTTAGTTTTAATGATTTGTATAAATTTTTACATCTTGGTTTTATTTTTGTAAAAAACCGAGAGAATCATTTTTGGCAAGTTGTAAAAACAATTCCAAAACAATTACCAGATAATAATGGTTATTCTTATGATGTTTTAAACTCAAATAATCATATCTTTTTATCTTCTGAAGAAATGAATAAAATTGCCACATTAAATTATGGCAGAGAACTTTCTTTTAGAAAAGAAAAAGAATTGATGGAATTCTGTGTTTATAGACACATGAGACATATGGTAGAATTTCACACTAATGAAATTTTAAAACGAAATTTTAAATCAGATTAGCTGATTAATTAACCTAGAGCCATATTGCTTTTTATAAAAGTATAGTTTATTTTAGCCCCCCTAGAATATTTTTACTGCTTAAACCTGTGTTACACCTGTTACAGTGTTACATTTAGTTAATTTATTGAATTATATATCTTTTTATGTCACAAAATTGAAACAGCAAACTTTTCTATATGTTACACTATTGGGATATTTTAAGCCATACTTAGTATATTATAAATAGTTAGGGTAAAAATAAACTATACCTTTTTAAAAAATAAAGATAATATAATAATTATGCCAAAAAATAGAGGTGGGTTAAGTCCCAGACAACAATCATTTGTTGAGATATTTTGTAAAGAAAATGGAAGATTAACTCCCACAGAATGCGCTAGACAAGCAGGATATAAGGAACATAGTGCAACTGCTGCAGCTTCTAATTTAAGAAATCCAAAATATTATCCTAAAGTAGTTGAAGCAATTGAAAAATTACAAAAAGAATATGCTGATGCTACAAGAATTGATGTTGTCAAACATTCAAGGGAATTAGCTAGACTTAGAGATAAAGCAGTTGAAAATGGACAGTTAGGTCCCGCAGTTGTTGCTGAATTTAGAAGAGGTCAATTAGGTGGTTTTTATATTGATCGTAAAGAAGTTGTGACCGCATCTCTTGATAACATGACTAGAAAACAATTAGAGTCAAAATTAAAAGAGATACGAGATAATAATATTGTTAATGCTGAGTATGAAGTTATCGATTCAACTGAATTAGAACATAAAGAATTAAAACAATCCAACCAAGACAGTTAAAAAATAAAAAAATAAACATTAAGGTACTTGTTTCAATAATTCTTGTAGTTTATGATACCACATTAATCTAAATTCAAAGTCCTCACTATTTAAAAGAGCTTTCTTTAAACTATCAACTCTATTCCAAAATAAACTTTCAGTCATTGGAAGAGATTGATATTCTCCTTCTTTGTAAATTACTATTTTATTCATGGCGTATATATTACCTCCTCATCAGTTAATTCTCTCATCTTAACTTTATATGCTTTTAAAAAATCTTTTAATGGCATATCTGAATTTTCTAAATGTGCTAGGTGTAAGTTTTTGTCATAACTGTAAATGACAAAAGCCCTCTCATAACAATTCATTAAAAATGTTTCTCTTTCATTTTCTTGTCTTGTCACTTCACTTGCTTGTTTCATCCATAAATCTATATTTTTTTTACTATATCTACTCATTCTTCCTCCAATTTTACTTCTGTTTCTGTATCTTGGTGATTATTCTCATCAACTGGTAAACCACCGATCTTATTAATTGCATCTTGTACATCTACTGCCTCAACATTTTTATAAATATCTTGAGCAGTATAACTCTGTATTACTGTATATTTAGGCATTATTGTGCCTCCCAATTTTCTATCCAAAATAATAAATGCTTACTATCACTTTGAATATCTAGACTAGCATCTTCTTTATTATCTTCTAGATACTCTTTAACTTTTTTTAAAACTTCTTCAGCTTTCATCTTCATCCTCCTTATCTATTACAAAATTTACTCTTACTAATCCTTCTATGTCTTCAAAAACATCAAACTCAACATCAGTAAAAGTATTGTCTAGTAGTTTTATTAATTCATGCGCTTTCATTATTTACCTCCAAATCTGCGTCAATATCTTGACAAGCATTTTGATAACAAGCGTCTTCATCCCACATATCTATATAATCAAGATGAATACTTTCTCCTTTAGGATTAAAAACTTGATAACCATGCGTTCCACAACCTTGAAATTCTTTATCAAAGTTTCTTTTTTCATAGTCCATTCCTGGAGTTTGTTCCCATATTTTTATTTTATAGTTTTTATACATTTCTGTTTTCATTTTACTTCCTCAATACTTTCTAATTGGCAATAATTAAATTCCCTATCAAAATTGTCTGGAAGTCCTTTTTCTTCAAATATTTTTATAGCGTGTTCTTCTGTTTCTGCTTCAATATCAAATTTAGTAAAACAACCCTCACTAATTAAAAATTCAAATGTTTTCATAATTAATCCTTTCTTTTAGATTGCAAGGGGCGTTGTTTTAAGTTTTATCCCCTTTTTGATATCTTACAACTGCAATCTATTATCCCATATAGCTATAATAAATTATAATTCAAGTATTGATTTTTATAATTATAGTATTATATGGGATATAGGGTTATATCTTATATCCTTGTATATAGCCCTAAAGAAAGGATAAAACAAAATGTTAAAATTAATTAATAGTTCAACAAATAGAAAAACTGGCAATATTGCTACGACTTACAGATCAGGAGCTACAATGTATGGTTCTTGTCCTAAAAGTTGTGCATTAAATCCAAATACAAAAGAATCGGCAAAAGGTATTGATAAAAAATATTTAACCGCTCTTATAAATGCGGTTGTTAAAAATGGTTTATCATGGACTTATAGTCATTTTAATTATAAAAAATTACCAAGAAATAAAGAAAAGAAAACAGTTATAAATTATAGTGCAGATACACTCATTCAAGCATTAAATAGTTTTAATGATAAAAGAGATACAGTTTATACAGCACCCTCAACAATGACTGATAAAGTTGATAATATACAAGGCGTTAAATTTGTGCGTTGTCCTTCAGAATATAATGAAAAAATTAAGTGCCAAAATTGTGGTTCGGGTAAGCCATTATGTGCAAGAATTAATAGAGATTATATTATTAAGTTTGTCGCTCATGGTAGCCAAAAAAAGAAAGTAGGTAAAAAAGAGCAAGGTGGTTGTTATGCAGGACAAGGGTTTACTAGATTTGCTTGGCAAGATACAACAAAAAGAAAACAAGATAGATCAGACCATGAAAAATTAACAGCGTGGGTTAAGACGTTGCCTTATGGTACTTTTATTAGACATCATGTAGCGGGGGATATAGGAAAATGAAAAATTATTATTTAAGCCAAGATTATTTCGGTAAAACTCATAAAGTAAGTTTAGATCCTTACAATTTATTTTTGATTAAAGTTAGAAATCAATTAGCTTGTTTAGATGAGTTTAAAATAAGAAAAAGAATTGCACCAAATAAAGTCAATAAATACACCTTATATCTTGGTACAGCTTTTAAATACAATAAAAATTGTGATGTTGAAAAAATAACAAAAAATATGCTTGACAAATTTATATCTTAGTTTTATGGGATATTATGTTATTTAATTATTAAATAACGTAAACTAAAAGGGGTTATTGACAAAGTCATAACGAAGGGTGCGAGTCCTTAGGATAACCCCTTTTTACAAGAAAGGATAAAATACTATGGCACAATTAAAAGTGTATCAAATTGACCATTACAGGTCTAAAATTAGGGATATGATTGAACCCTTAAAAAGAATTATTAATCTTAAACTTGATGAGAAAAAAGAAATTGTTAAAGAACAAATTTCTAATAAAATAAAAAGAGCATTAAAGATTGATAAATGGAAGAAAACTATAGATAATTATGAAACTCAATTTTTAAAGTTAGAGCAAGACTATAATTTAACAAAAAGAAAATTACATGAGCAACAGCTTTCAGATAGTATGAAATTAATTAAAATTTTTAAAAGAAATGGTGTTTCTAGTTATAATCTTCCTAATGATGATAGAGTCATTAATCAAAATCAAATTGACGAATGTTTAGAAAATATCGTTGATGGTATTACTGAAGATAAATGTAAAACTATGGTTGAATTTAAAGAAATAAATAAACTAGAGCATGTTGAAAGTTGTATGCGTGATGTTCTCTACGAAGAGGGTTCTAGTGAGGGTATGAACCAACGATTAGATGAAATTATGAAAGGGAGTTTTGGAATACCATTTAGAAGAGAACAAGCTCTTCAATTAACTAAACAATAATTTTTTATTATCTTGACTATCCTATATATATCTATGGGATAGTCTTTCACGTGAAATAGAAAGGAAAAGTTATGAAGAAATTAGAAAATTGGCAAGAATGGCAAGAAAAATTTAAACCCATACCGAACCACATAGACAAAAAGGGCACATATTTCGCAGATCAAAATGGGGTTAATTATTCTTTTGAAACTTATGGCAAAGAATTAGATTATATACAAAAACAAAAGCATGAATATATTTGGACTTTGGGTGAACAAGATGGTGTTCAATATATCACTAATGGAAAATGGCTTGTCAATAGATTAGCTTATTTTGTATGTAAAAACCCTTGCTATGAAGAAAGGGGCTCAACTGAATATACATATCAAGTATTTGATGAAGAAAACGAATAAAAAACAAATTTATTTTAAATTTAAACCTTTTAATTGTATAACTTTTCATATAATATCCCATATAAATAGAAAGGATAAAATAAAATGAAAATAAGTACCAAAAATGCAAGTATTTTAATTGATGTTATTAACAAACAATTAGAAATAACAAGATTAAAATTACAGAATACTGATGATCTTTTAGAACAAAATCATTTAATAATTTTACAAGGTTTAAGAAATGAATTTGAAAATCATTTTTTTAATCAAACAATCGATAGAAAGGATAAGCAAAAATGAATTTAAATTTTAGTACAAAAGAAAAATGTTTAATAAGAGATTTAATAAACATTGAAATTAATAATTGTTCTAATGATTTTAATTTAAATAGCTACGTTGAGAGATTAAAAAAACTTAGATTTAAAATACAATTAGACGAGCAACAATTAAAAAAAGCCATAAAATTATATGGTAATGACATTGACGAAATAAGAAAGGATAAACAAGAATGAAAAAAAACGAATTAGAAATATTAGAAAGCACTTTAACTTGCATAAGCACTTTGCAAGATTGTTTATTTAAAGTTAATGAACGATTAGAAAAAATTGAAAGTCAATTAACAAAAGATTATTTGAAGATTGAAGAGAATAAGAAAGGATAAATAAAAATGAACAAAATTAAAATACAAGTAAAAGATAAACATATTGAAAATGGTATTCCCGAAAATTGTTATCTTTGTGCAGTAGCTTTAGCCATTGATGAAAAATTAAGTAGTATGTTTAAATTAGATTTTACACCCGAAATTTATGGTAAGGGAAATACTGGTTATGCATTGAAATTAGCAATTAAGAGGTCTAACCCATATCAAACCAATTTCCCGAATACTCAAATAAGTATGGAAGACCAAGAAACAGTTGACGATTTTATTTTTGATTTTGATAACGAGAATGAAGTTCAACCTTTTGATTTTGATATTGAAATTTCTAATACTGTATTAAAAAAAATGAAATTATTTGAAAAACAAGAAAGGAAACTTTTTAATGAGTGGGAAAAGAAAAGAAATAGTTAAAGTTAAACAAAAACACATTGACGAAGGTTTACCCGAAAATTGTGTTAAATGTGCAGTAGCTTTAGCTGTTAAAGATAAATTCCCTGAATTTAGTGTTAGTATTTCAGAAAAATATGGGAGTAATGGTATGATTTATTCAATCAATCTTTTTGAGGAAAATATATCAAAAAATACTTTTTTTAGTCCTACACCTATAAAAACAAAATTTAATAAATTTAATTTTGTAAATGATTTTATTTTTAAGTTTGACACCGGTTTTTATTTAACCGAACTTAAACCCTTCGAATTTGAATTAACAGTTTATGAAATGTGAGTGAAAGTAAATTTTATAAACAATTAAAAAATTCTTTGCCCTGTGTTTATTTTGAACGAATTGAAAATAGAATAGGGCAAGGAACCCCCGACATAACAGCAGTCTATAATAAAAAAGAAATATGGATCGAATTAAAATTTATAAAACTAAATAAAATTAATCTTAGCCCCTTTCAAATTTCATGGCATTTAAAAAGATTTTCTCTTGGTATTCCCACTTTTATCTTAGTTAAAAGGGGCAAAGACTCCCTTATAAAAGCATATGAAGGCAAAAAAGCGCTAGAATTAGCCAAAAATGGCTTTTCTGTGCCTTGTTTCGTGGTTCGTGAACCAAGAACCGATATGAAAAAACTCTTAAAAATGTTTGAAAATTAAGCATTTATGGGATAAATTGGGCTATTAATTAGAAAGGATAAAATAAAATGACTGAATTAGAGAAGGTTCAAGCAGAAAAGGAACAAGCCCTAATTTTATTAACGCAAGTTGTTGAAACTTACACTTTGCAAGATAAAGGGAAAATTCAAGGCGCATATGTTTATAGTCGTGAATTATTAGAAGAAAGAATAAATAAATTTTTTGAAAGGTTAGGTATTAAATGAGTAGAGCTTATTCAATTTGGAATGACGTTGAAGCGTGTATTTATAATAGTTCTAAAAGTTGGGGCGCAAAAGATACTTGTAATGTAAATGTGAACGTTGGTTCAAGTTCCAAGTATTCAAATCACTTTGTAAGCCACACCACCACGAAAAGAGAAATTAAAAAAAATCTTTTTGAATTTAGGTTCTATGTAAATAAACAAATTATCAAAAGGGCTTTGTTTGATAATTTAACCAAGTCTTTTAATTTCTTGGATATTGAACCAAGTACCGAGAACCACGAACCAAACCCAAAACAATTAGAATTATTTTAGAAAGGATAAATAAAAATGATTGATTTAGATACTACAGATTTACAATGTATTAGAAGAGCTTTAACCGATTTTATAAGGTCAAAAGAAAATAGCACTTATTCTTTTCCTTATTATTCAGAATTAAATGCTAGAATTAACAACGCTATTTATTCGGAAGAGAATAATAAACTACAAGATAAAGAAAATGGAGAAATGAAAATATGAAAAAGAAAAATAAAACAACTACAAGAACTATAAAACTTGGATCAAATTATATTAAATTTTTAGAAGCGGTTGGCAAATATAGACACTTGCCCTATCCCGAATATAAAAAGAAAATTGCGCAAGAACTAGGATACATAAAGAAATAAATAATTAACCTAGCACCATGAACCGTGGTGCTAGGTACTTACATCAAAACCAAAAAACAAAAATCATTTACAATTAACCCCCACCCCCCTAAATCAGACCACGTAAAAATAATTTACACTACGCCCCCTGTTTGATACATAGGATACCATGGAAAACAAAACGGAGGCCCAACTCCAAAAAGAATTATTGGAACAACAATTAAGAAAGTTAGACCTAGCTGAAAAAAGGTTTATTCCTTTTGTAAAGCACGTTTGGCCTGAATTTATTGAGGGTGATCATCATCGAAAGATTGCAAAGAAGTTTGAAGATATTGCCAACGGAAAGATTAAGCGATTGATCGTTAACATGCCCCCCAGGCACACTAAATCAGAATTTGCCTCCTATTTGTTTCCTGCATGGATGGTAGGAAAAAATCCAAAATTAAAAGTTATCCAAACAACACACACAGGAGAACTTGCAGTAAGATTTGGTCGTAAAATGAAAAACCTTGTTGATACAAATGAATTTGCACAAGTTTTTGAAGATTGTAAAATTGCAGCAGATTCCAAAGCAGCAGGTCGTTGGGAAACAAATAAAGGTGGAGAGTATTATGCAGCAGGTATAGGTGGTGCAATAACTGGTCGTGGTGCAGATTTATTAATTATTGATGATCCACATTCCGAGCAAGATGCATTAAGTGACACAGCTATGGATTCAGCTTACGAGTGGTATACGTCAGGACCTCGTCAACGTTTACAACCAGGTGGTGCAATTGTTATTGTTATGACACGTTGGTCCACGAAAGATCTAACAGGAAAATTGCTAAACGCACAATCAGAACCAAAAGCTGATAAGTGGGAAGTCATAGAATTTCCTGCAATCATGCCTAGCAATACTCCTGTCTGGCCAAACTATTGGAAGCTAGAAGAATTAGAAGGAGTCAAAGCATCATTGTCAGAAGCTAAATGGCAAGCACAATGGCAACAAAATCCAACGTCAGAAGAAGGATCAATTATTAAAAGAGAATGGTGGAAAGTATGGCGAGAAAAAGAAATTCCCGATTTGATACACATTATACAAAGTTATGACACAGCATTCAGTAAAAAAGAAACAGCCGATTTTTCTGCAATCACTACCTGGGGAGTTTTCTATCCTCCATATAAGGGTCCCCACCTAATTCTGCTTGATGTTCGTAAGGGGAGGTGGGACTTCCCTGAATTAAAAAAAATTGCATTAGATGAATATAATTATTGGGAACCAGAGACTGTGATAATCGAAGCCAAAGCAAGTGGCACCCCCCTAACTCACGAATTACGTCAAGTAGGAGTCCCGGTCGTCAATTTTGTACCAAGTAAAGGAAACGATAAGCATGTACGTGTTAATTCTGTTGCACCGTTGTTTGAAGCTGGTAGAATTTACTATCCTGTTGATAAGCGATGGGCAGAAGAAGTTATTGAAGAATGCGCCGCTTTCCCTTATGGTGATTACGATGATTTAGTGGATTCAACTACACAAGCATTAATGCGTTTTCGTCAAGGTAATTTTATTAATTTACCTAGTGATTATCAAGATGAACCACGGATCACGCAACAAAGGGAATACTACTAATGGCTAGTGATGATCGAATAGGACAACCGATAAATATAAGTGATATGTTTCTTCAAATTGGCAAAAATATTGCTGATACACAATTGGAGAGAGGTGATATTACAAAAAAAGAATATGATGACATAATTAAGATTCTTTATCCTAAACCAAAGATTGTTAAAAAAGATGGTGGCATTGTTCAGATGAGCAATGGCGGTGATGCGTTATTAGGTCAACTTGTACAAAATTTAAAGAACAAACCAAAGCTAGGCTCGACAACTGAAACAATGGTTGACGTCATTGATGCATTAAACGTGCCAAGTGATACAGTAACAAAAAGACCTTCCTCACGTGTTGCTAATATTTTAAAAGGAGCAAACGTTGAAAGAGCCATGGGCCCTGATCTTTTTGAAATGTTTACAAAAAAAGGAATATCTTCTGCTCAAGTAAGAAACATTATTAATGTACCAAACATCATGGACTATGAAGATAACTTTGATGATTTTAATAAAGCGATGAAAAAATATCGGACCACGGCACTAAGAGGATTAAATGATAGTCAAATAGCAACAATTAAAAATTCAGGAATGTTATCAGGGTATATTGGTCAATTTAGAGAAGAAATTTTAAAGAAAGGTGTTACTGTAGGTAAGGACGGTAAAGTAAAAGTTAAACCAAAATATAAAAATGCCATTACTATTAAAAATAATAAACCTGTTATTAGCATGGCTTTTCAAAATAAATATCTTG
>VTLG01013485.1_pt1 | contig 14819 bp, 9 predicted proteins | sample 4694571 | NCBI WGS metagenome assembly VTLG01 (sample SAMN12604809, study PRJNA352737) | marine metagenome | biome: ENVO:00000447; feature: ENVO:00000209|ENVO:00000569|ENVO:01000036; material: ENVO:00002151; isolation source: viral sequences binned using virsorter ...
GATATTGTAGATGCTCTAATTACATCAGGTGATATTAATGCTGTTTCTGCTGCTGCAACCGCAACAGTTTCAGCTGCTGGAACAGTAAGTGCATTAACCATAACTGATGCAGGTTCAGGATATTCAGGTACTGTTGATATTGGTATTCAATCTCCAGAAAATGTATTTGTTGGAATTGGAAGTACTGCAACTGCAACCGCTACTGTATCGAATGGTCAAGTCACATCACCTTTAATTGTAAATCCAGGTTTAGGGTATACTTATACTAAACCCCCTAAAGTGATAATTTCACTTCCTCCATTCAAAACTGAAAAAATTACAACAATTGAAAATGTTGAGGGATATACAGGTATCATCACTGGTATTGCTGCAACTACAACAAGTGGTCAATTGGGTGTTAAATTCTTCTATAGAGCAGTCAAACCTGATAATAATGGATTATTAACAAATGAAACTGTTACTAAATTGAAACCAGGATATCCAATATTAGTTACAGAAACAAGTGTGGGAAATGGAGTAACTTCAGTTTACGGACATAATAATTCAGTCGTAGCTATAGGAACTCAATTCCTCGATAACATTTACGTTGTAAGAACATTTGATAATCCATCCTCAAGTGATGGAGAAATAGTCTGTGATGTTAAAAATAATAGTAATTTAACTGGAATAGGCAGCACAGGTTTCTATAATGGTGTATCAGGATTGACTACTTCATTAGGTCTTATTAACTGGGGTAGAATTTATGGTGTTAACGTGGAGCGTTCATCAAATCCAATATCAATTGGAGTTACAGGTCTTACAGTTGATGTTGGACTGACTACATTCCCAACAATACAGAGAAAAAATTATCAAGTTAACTCTGTTAGAGGAGTAAGATCAAGTGGTTCAATAAGAGCATTTGGACTTTGATTATGGAACCCCTTATAAATAAAAAGAAAAGTTAAGATTCGATGCCAGCAATAGTTACTGATCAGTTTAGAATTCTGAACGCAAATAATTTTGTAGAATCAGTAGATAATACAAGTAATTCATATTATATCTTCCTTGGACTAACAAATCCAGCAGGAACACCAGGTGGTTTTGTTGGATATGGTAGAACAAGTGATTGGGATACAAGTTCAAAAACCCCATCCCCTATAGATAGTTTTACATATCGTTCACACGCTGGTGATACGATGATGTTTGGAAAAAAAGTATCATCTGCAAATATTAGAAGAATTATTAGAAGAGTAGATTGGGTTTCAGGGAATAGATATGAAATATACAGAGATGATTATAGTGCTGCTAATCAAAGTCCAAATACTAAGGCAAATAGACTTTATGATGCTAATTACTACGTATTAAATGCTGATTTTAAAGTTTATGTTTGTATTGATAATGGTTCATCAGGAAGCAATATATTAGGTAATATTTCACAGGATGAACCAACATTTACAGATTTGGAACCTTCTAAGGCAGGAAATAGTGGAGATGGATATGTATGGAAATATCTCTTTACCGTTTCACCAAGTGACATAATTAAATTTGATTCTACAGAATATATTACAGTCCCAAATGATTGGGCAACTTCAACTGACACACAAATCAGAGCTGTCAGAGAAAATGCTAATTCTGAGGTAAATTTAAACCAAATTAAACATGTTTATATTGAAAATGCAGGTGCTGGTTATGCAAATGGTTTAGGACAAGAAGTTGATATAATAGGTGATGGAGTTGGAGCAAAAGCAAGAGTGGATGTTCAAAATGGAAGTATTATAGATGTTAAAGTGAGTTCAGGTGGAAAAGGTTATAGTTATGCAATGGTTGATTTAGGTAATCTAAACAGTGCTGCGTCAACAAAAGCAAAATTAATTCCAATTATTCCACCAGGTTTAGGACATGGTTCAGATATTTACTCTGAATTAGGAACAGATAAAGTAATTGTATACGCTAGATTTGATGACACAACCAAAGATTTTCCAATTGATGCAACTTTTGGACAAGTTGGAATAGTTAAAAATCCAACAAAAATTAATACCGATATTATATACACTGATGATACTTATTCATCACTCAAAGCATTTAAGTTCACCGCTGCTTTTAATGGATCTCCTCAAAAAGGAGAGGAAATACAACAAGTTTTATCTGTGTCTTCTTCAAATCCTGGTAAAGTTGCAACTGCTTATGTTGCATCATATGATAATGATACAAAAGTTTTAAAATATTTTAGAGATCGCTCTTTAAATTTGAATAAAACATCATTGGAGCAAACTGATTATGTTGGAGTTTCAACGGTTGGTAGAGTATATGAATTTGAATCATCAATAACAGCAGCAAATATTACTGGAAAAACTTCTAGTTTCTCTGCTGCAATTGATATTAATTTTACAGGTATTACTACAAATCCCGATGGAACTAGATTAATTAATTTAGGAACCAATTTCAATTCAGGTTTATCTGATTCTGAGATAAATAAAGGGTCGGGAGAAATAATATATTTGGACAATAGACCAAAAATAACAAGAAACTCTCGTCAAAAAGAGGACATTAAAATAATACTCGAATTCTAAAATGCCACAAAAGACAAATTTAAATATAAGTCCTTACTATGACGATTTTGATAAGGATAAAAATTATTACAAGGTTCTTTTTCAACCTGGTTATCCTGTTCAGGCAAGAGAATTAATTGGACTGCAATCTATTCTCCAAAATCAAGTTGAATCTTTCGGAAAACATATATTTAAAGAAGGTTCAATGGTTATTCCTGGTGGAATTGAATACGATCCTTCATATTTTGCTGCTAAAATAAATCCAACACATCTCGGCATTGATGTATCTGTTTATTTAAATGAAATAATTGCAAATAATGATGGAAAAGGAACAAGAGTAAGGGGACAGAATTCTGGTATTGTTGCAACTATTAAGAATTTTATATTACCTCCAACTGAAGGAGTTGATGAAATAACACTATTTGTAAAGTATGTTGAATCTGGAGATGATGGAGAAAGTGCTGCTTTTCCAGATGGCGAAATTCTTGTTCTTGAAGAAACAATAACATATGGAAATACAACTTTAAATATAAATGAAACTGTACTAACATTATTATCTGAAAATGCAACTGCTACTGGTTCTGCATTTGGAGTAAATAAAGGAGTTTATTTTATTCGTGGAACTTTTGTAGATGTTCCAACATCTCTAATAATTTTAGAACCTTATTCTACATCACCTTCATATAGGGTTGGTTTTGAAATTATTGAAGAGATTGTAAATGCAAATGAAGATTCTTCATTATTTGATAATGCAAAAGGTTTTACAAATTTTGCTGCACCAGGTGCTGACAGATTTAAAATTACTGTACAACTTGCTAAAAAAGCATTAACTGACTTTAATGATGTTAATTTTATAGAATTATTCAGAACTTCTGATGGGTTAACAAAAAAATTACAAGACAGTTCAGTCTATTCACAATTAAGAAAGTATTTTGCTGCTAGAACGTATGATGAGTCAGGTGATTACTCTGTTGCTCCATTTAGAGTCAATACACAAAACTCTCTAAATGACGAAGTTGATTCTGGTGGATTATATATTGAAGATCAATTAACTGAAGAGGGAAATAATCCATCTGATGATTTAATGTGTGTTAAATTATCACCTGGTAAGGCTTATGTTAGAGGGTATGATGTTTATAAACCAGGTTCAACAATTATAGACGTAGAGAAACCAAGAGATACAAAATCCGTATTAAATGCTTCTATTTCATTTGACATGGGTAGTGTCATTCAAGTTAATAATGCATCTGGAACTCCTTTTATTAACATAGGTGGAAGCAATACAAATGTTGTAACATTAAGAAATGAAAGAAAAGGTGCGAGTGCACATACTGCATCTGGAAGTTTAATAGGTGAGGCAAGAGTTTATTCTTATAATGCTACTGATGCTGCATATTCTGGTCCTACCACAAATTTTGATTTGCATCTATATGATATTCAGACATTTACAATATTGAAATGTGCGTCACTCACTAATATTACTGCAACACAAGGAATGAGAGTAAGAGGTCTCGGAAGTGGTGCAATTGGATATCTTGCAAGAAATAAAAATGCAACAGGAAATAATGAATTAGCAGTTTCTCAGACAACTGGCACATTCATTAGTGGTGAACAAGTAATATTGAATGAAAGAACTATATCTAATCCAGTATCAGTGAAAGAAGTTATTTCATATTCGATTGAAGATATTAAATCAATACGTCAAGATACATTCAGTGCAACTGGAATATCTACTTTTAATGCTGATACTAAACTTTATGATTTTACTTTACCAAATTTTTCAATTGCCGATGAGTTGAATATAACAGATAATACTGCATCAGTTAATAATCGAAACTTTGGGGGAACCATTGGAATTAATACTGGAACAATAATTTCTTATAATAATGGTGCTGGTGGTGATCCACACTTTAATCGAATATCTGATATTACTGCGGATGGAAAAACTATTACACTAAATGCAACAACAGATGTTGCAGGAATTTGTGAGGGTTCAAATATATCTGGGTTTTCTACATCATCACCATTTTTAATTAAAGCACCAAAGTTAAGAGATGTTAATTCATCAATATCAACTAAATTACCAAGAAGAAATATTGCGACTGTAGACACTTCAAATTCAAATTTAATAATTACAAAACAAATCGCTAATCAAGTTGTAAGTAGTAAATCATTAACAATAACATCTCAAGCTGCTTTAAATGCGTCTTCAGGTATCACAAGTGCATTTTTTGAACCATTTGATGAAGAAAAATATTCAATAATCTATCAAGATGGAACTATTGAACCATTAACATCTGATCAAGTAAGTATTACAAATGGTGGAAATGATATAACTTTTACAGGATTAAAAGAAACAGCAGCAGAAGAAGTTACAGTTAATGTTACTTTGAAAAAAATTGGGGCAATTAGTAGATCAAAAGATTATTTAAGAAGTGAACAAATTGAAATTACAAGGACAGTTGGTGTATCTACTTTAACTTCTTTACTTGTTCCGAGTGATATCTACGGATTAAGAGTTGAAGATAGAGAAATATCTCTTAACGTTCCAGATGTTGTTAAAATTCATGCAGTTTACGAATCTAAAGACACATCAACCCCTACACTTGATGGTTTAACATTTGTATCAGGATTATCTTTAGATACGAACGCTATTATTGGTGAAAAAATTGTAGGAAAAGATAGTAGAGCTGTCGGTCAAATTGTTGCTAAGCCAAATGCAACTGAGATAAGATTTGTTTATCTTAATGCAAATAAATTTACAGTCGGAGAGTTAATTAATTTCAAAGAATCATCAATCGAAACTGTTTTACAAGGAATCATAACTGGTAATTTTGTTGATAGGACTAATAATTTCTTACTTGACACTGGTCACAAAGCACAATATTGTGACTATTCAAAAATTGTTAGGAAGGCAAAGTCTGCCATTCCTTCAAAAAAATTATTAGTTATCTTTGATCGATATGAGGTTGCAAGTGGTAGTTCAGGAGACTTTTTCTCAGTTAATTCATATACTAAAGATCGTTATGCAAATGATATACCAGCAGTTGAAGGTATAAGGTTAACAGATTTAATTGATTTTAGACCAAGAGTAAATGCTTTTTCTATAAGTGGAAATAAATCACCATTTGCTTTTACAAGTAGATCTTTTGAAACAACAAATCCATATGTAATTACACCAAAAGAGAGTTCCGTTCTTGGATATAGTTTTTATCTACCTAGAATTGACAAATTAGTAATAAATCAATTTGAAGAAGTTAAATTAATAAAAGGTGAGTCATCTGAAAGTCCTGTTCCTCCTACAGAAAATGGAAATTCTATGGAGGTTGCTCAAATCGCTCTACCAGCATACCTTTTTGATACAGTAAGACATCCTATTATTACATTACAAGATAATAAGAGATTTACTATGAGAGATATTAGTGCTCTTGAACAAAGAATTGAAAATTTAGAGACTATGACATCTCTCAGTGCTTTGGAATTGGATACTAAATCACTTCAAGTAACTGATGCTAGTGGTTTAAATAGATTTAAAACTGGTTTTGTGGTTAATAACTTTAAGGATAGAAGTTTTATTGATTTTGATCCAGAAACAGGTTCTCAATGTGATGTAGATGTTGTCAATCAAGAGTTAATAAGCACAGTTGATTTTTGGTCAATCAAACCAGAGTTGGGACTTGATCCTGCAATAAATCCTTCTCAAGCAGATTTAAATTCAAACTTAAGACTTTTAGATACAAATTGTAAAAAAACAGGTGATTTAGTAACTTTAGATTATGAAGAAGTAGATTGGTTAGATCAACCTCACGCAACAGGTGTTGAAAACGTTAACCCATTTAGTGTAATAGTATTCATGGGTGGTATAATATTAGATCCACCATCTGATAATTGGACACGTACAATTTATGTAGAAAACGTAAGAAAAGAATCAACTGGAGCAACTTGGGCTGAAGTTGCAAATAGCAAAGCAATAGGTCCTATCAAAGAAACAAAAGTAGGTTCAAAAAATACTGGAAAAAGTGTGGACGACCCTGATTCTGATTGGTATAGACATAGAATAAAAATTGTCAATAATATCTATGAGCAAACACAAAAATTTAAAACAACATATAAAAATGTATTAGAAGGTCCAAGTAAAGAATATGATTATGTTGAGAGTGTAAAAACTACAAGTGAAGTTGATCCATATATGCGTTCTCGTAATGTTTTCTTTAATGCGAATGGTTTAAAACCACTTACAAGACATTATCATTATCTTGATAATGGAATTCCAGATATAACTCCAAAATTAATTGAAATAGAAATGGTATCTGGTACTTTCACAGCATTTGAGGACATAAAAGTAACTAAAGGTGGTGATAGAATTGGTTTAATGAGAATCCAAAGACCAAATCATAAATTTGGTGATCAGAATAGACCTGATGTGGAGGCTGGATTAGGAGCACCAGCAGTTACTGTTGAAGAGTATAGTGTAGATCCATATGATAAAAATAGACCTGCACCATCTAGTGCTTACTCTGCAACATCAAAATTACTTAACATTGATTGTGTGGGACTGGCAAATGAGGAAAAATATTATGGATATATTAAAAAAGGTGCAAGAATAGTTGGTGAACAGAGTGGTGCAGTCGCTAAAGTAACAAAGATAAGGTTACGCACTGATAATTGGGGAGATTTATTAGGAACTTTCTTCTTCAGAGATCCAAATACAACACCGAAACCACCACAATTATTTGAAACTGGTACAAAAACATTTAGAGTAACAGCTGCGAAAGAGGGCACTATACCCGTTCCTGGCAGCACTGATTTAGCAAGTGATGCTATAGGTGTATTTACTGGAACAGGAACCTTAGAAACGACTACAACAAACACTGTGCAGGTAAGAAATCCACCCCCACCAAGTGGAACAAAACCAACTGAGGTAACTTATAAAACAAATACAATTCATAAAGAGGAATTAGGTAAAAAATTTACTGCTCCTCATAGAGACCCTCTTGCACAGTCATTTACTGTTGATGAGACTGGTGCTTTCTTAACCTCATTTGATGTATACTTTAGGAAAATAGATCCACAAGCAAAATTATTTGTTGAACTAAGAGAAGTTGAACTCGGAACTCCTACAAGATATCTTGTTCAAGATTACACACAATTATCAATTAATCCAGCAACTTACAATAATGGTAGTCCAATTGAAACTTCTGAAGATGCATCTGTAGCAACCACCTTTAGATTCCCATCTCCTGTATATCTTGAACCTGAAAAAGAATATGCAATAGTATTCTTGGCACCTGCATCTGACAAATATGAAATGTGGGTTGCAACTATGGGTGAAAAGACTGTAAAAACAAATAATTTACCTAATGCTGAAAATGTAGTTGTATCTAAACAATATATTGGTGGTAGTTTATTTAAATCTCAAAATGGAACAATATGGACTGCTAGTCAATTCCAAGATCTAACATTCAAATTAAGAAAAGCAAAGTTTGTTCAGTCAGGAACCACTACATTTTATAATACACCTATTGAACCTGGTAATTTAAACACATCCGTTCTTCGTGACAATCCTATCAGGTCATTACCTAGAAAGTTAATCGTAAAACTAGGTGGATCTGGTGCGAAAAGTAATAATGAATTTCCAATAGGAAGAAAAGTTAGCACAGGAGCTTCGAATGACGCTGAAGATGTAAGTATAACAGGAATTATTGAAGGTCAAGGTGCAGCAATTGATGCTGTTGAAAAAGTGTTAAGTGGATCTGGATACGCTTTCAGTAATGCTAATACCATTTCTCTACGTTCATTGACAGGAAGTGGTTCAGGAGCTACTGCTGACTTTACATTGACCAATATAACTGGTGGTCCTCAAGAAACAATCGATAGTATATCAAATGTTAGTGGAGGCACTGGTTATCAGGTAGGAGATGTACTAACAATTAATAATGATGATGTAAAAGTATTAAGAGGAAGTGGTGCTAAATTTACAGTAACATCTATCAATTCAACATTTAACACTTTATATCTAACTGATGTTCAGGGTGATAAATTTACTTCAGGTGAAACTCTTGTTCATTATAATACTGATAATCAAACAAGAACAGTAGTTACAAATACAACTGTTAATGGTGATTCTACCGTTCAGAGTAATTTATTTACTGGAGATGTATTTGAAGTAACTCAATACAATCATGCTCATCATGGTGCAACTAATAAGATTGTTATTCAAGATGTTCAACCTGACACTACTATTGTACCATCAACACAAAACATTAGTGTAAGTTCGGGATCCGTTACAATAGCAAATACAACACCATTTACTTCATACGCTGGAGTTACAACAGATCGTGGTTTTGCACAAATTGGTGAAGAAGTTGTTAGTTATGTCACTGGTACAAATCAACTTTCATTGACTGCAAGAGGTTTGTTTGGAACAAAAGCGGTTGATCATGAAAAAGGAACTAGTATTCAAACTTATGAAGCATCAGGAATGCCTTTGACTGGTATTAATACCACACATACAATACCTACTGATTCAACATTGTTTGATGCCATGAATATTGACAATTATTACTTAAAAGTTGATGTCAATGCTGTTGACTCCACAAGAACTGGAAAAGAACTTTTATGTTTTACAAATGAAAAGGCATTTGGTGGTAAAAACGTTGGAATATCACAAAATCATCAATTTAGTACCTTTAATCCTCAGATAAATGCAATAACACCTGGTAATACAACTCGCATATCTACGTCAGTAAGAACCATAAGTGGAACAAGTGCAGATGGAACAGAGGTTTCATTCATAGATCAAGGATTTGATGCTGCTGGACTTAATCAAACTGTCTTATTCCCAACACCAAGAATTGTAGCATCGACTGTCAATGAGTCAGAAAGATTATCAAATTTACCTAAAAATAAATCATTAACTGTAAATCTCAATATGACTTCAGGGGATCCAAATTTATCACCTGTAGTTGATACAAAAAATGCTCAATTTATACTGGGTAGAAATAAAATTAACAATCCAATTGGGTTTGATAATTATGCATCTGATCCAAGAACAACTCAAATTGAAGATGACCCACATGGTTCAGTATTCATATCACAAAAAGTTAATCTTGAACAACCAGCAACATCTCTTAAAGTTTTAATAGGTGCCAGTGTTCAACCTGAATCAGATTTCAGAGTATATTATAGATTGTTTAGTGCTGATTCAACCGAGGTATCTCAAAACTATAGACCATTTCCTGGATATAAAAACTTGATAGACACGGATGGTGACGGATTTGGTGATGATGTGATTGATTCAAGTTTAAATGATGGTAGAGCAGATGCTTTTGTTGAATCAAATAGTTTCGGTAAGTTCTCAGAATATCAATTCACAAAGAATAATTTAGAGCAATTTACTGGATTTAAAATAAAAATTGTTATGATGTCATCGAATGAATCTTATCCAGTAAAATTAAGAGACTTTAGAGCAATCGCATTAGCATGATACCAGTAGAAGGGCATAAAAATTTATTTCGTGATGAAGCAACTGGTGCAATCATAAGTCGTGATTCTAATGGTTATTCAAACTATTTGTCACAAAAAAGAAGAAATAATGATAAACAAGCAGAATTAGATGAGATGAAAAAAGAAATTGAAACGCTTAAATCTGCGTTAAAAGAACTTACTTCAAAGATAACGTCTTAGTAAATATAAATACTTTCAGATCTGAATTGCTAACTTATAGATGGCAGATATCAAAATCAGAGTAGGGCAACAAAATGCGACTAAGGTTATATCTTCTCTCGCAGGTGCTCAAACTCTCTCATTATCAGAATTAAGCGACGTAAATGCCTCCAGTTTATCAAATGGAATGGTACTTGTATATAATGGTGTGACGAAAAAATTTGACGCAACATTGGAGTTGACTCCAGGTGCAGCACAGAACTTAGACATCAACGGGGGAAATTTCTAAATGGCTAGTATTATTAGAATCAAACGATCCTCTGGTACTGCAAAACCAGGTAGTTTGAATTGGGGTGAAATGGCATACGTAACTGGTATCGGCAGTTACGGTGGAACCAATCAATACAAAGACAGAGTATTTTTAGGAGATGACGGTACAAACGTCAATCCAATCGCTGGTCACTACTATACATCTATGATGGAGCATACACCTGGTGCTCTAGCAGGTGTTACAAATACAAGAAATAGTGATGGTGGTATTGTAGCGATTCTCGACAGTAGTAGAAAAATAGACGTATGGAATGTAGATAATTTAACTTTAGACACAAATACTCTTTCTTCATCTGATACTGATGGTGATATAATTTTTAATCCAAACGGTTCAGGTGATATAATGGTACCTGATGACACTAAACTTGGATTTGGTGGTGGTGCAAATGGAACTGCTGCTCCAGATGCTTTCATAAGATATGATGAGAATGGTGTTGACAAACTTGAAATTGGTGGTGCTGTAACAAGATTCAGCAATACAACACAAGCGACAGATAAAGATACTGCTTCTGTAATATTTGAAGGTGGTATAGGAGTTGAAAAAAATGCGGTTATTGGTGGAAATCTAATTGTTTCTGGTCCTGGTACAAAGTTAGGATTCATAAGAATTGAAAATAATATTATTTCATCAATCGCTGGTGCAGATAACAAAATATTCATTGATCCATTTCCAGATGGTTTAAGTAATGAAGGTGATGTTATCATCAAAGGTAACTTACAAGTTGATGGTACAACAACCACAGTTAACTCAACTCAGACAACTGTTAATGATCCAATCATGATGGTTGGTGACACTACTAGTTCAAGAACTGTATTTGCAACGATTGCTTCTGGTGTTTCGACTGCTATTTTGGATGATGTTGCAGGTATTGCTGTAAATGACATAATTCAAGGAACAAGTTTACCAAATAGTGGTTTAACCACAGTCACAGCGATTAATACTGGTGCAAAGATGATTACCTTTACTGGTACAACATCTTCTGGTATTTCAACTGGTGCACAGTTTACAGTTACTCATGCAACTGATACTAACACTGACCGTGGTTTAAGTTTTAAATATAATACAGGTATTGGAACTGCAAATACCGACACAGGTTTCTTTGGACTTGATGATAGTTCAATTGCATCTAACACCGCTGGAACAGGAAATCATGGAACTCATGGTGATAATAGTCGTAGGTGGACATATGTTCCTGATGCGACTATAACTGGTAGTGTTGTTTCTGGAACAAAAGGTTTCTTAGATATTAAAGGTATCTACTATCAGTCAGGTAACTTCAATTCTGGTGGTGTTGTTTGGTTTGATAGTGAGGGTCTACAACAATCAACAAATGCTCCTGCATCTCCAACCATCACATCTAAGCAAGTATTAACCGCTGTTACTAAGGTAGTATTAACGATGCCTGGTAATGTAACACTTGCACAAGGTGATATTATTAAACAATCAACCTCAAATGCTTTTGGTGTAGTTGAAAGTGCTGTTAACGCAGCAACTACAGTTCCTTTAGTTGGTGTTGAGGGAACATTTAACGGATCAAATACATTGATTAGAGAGGGACAAAGTGGAGGCACTTCTAACCTTGCAGCACCATCTAGCGTGGCGACTACATATGTTAACAAGCCACACTGGACTTCGACCCTAGATGGAGGAACTTTCTAAATGCAACAAAACAGTGAAGTAGATGTAAATGTATTAGTGAACATATATCATACAAAATTAGCAGCAGCATTAAATCAAAACGTTTTATTAGAGGCAAAATTACAAACTCTCAAAAATGATTTTGAAAAAGAGAAAAACGAACTTTTAGAGCAATTAGCAAATTCAAAGAGTGAATAATGGCAAAACCATCAACCAGACAAGGATTAATCGATTATTGTTTTCGTAAACTGGGAGCACCAGTTTTGGAGATAAATGTTGATGATGACCAGGTAGATGATTTAGTTGATGATACTATTCAGTATTACAACGAGCGTCATTACAATGGAATTGAAAGAATGTTTCTTAAGTATAAGATAACACAAGATGATATTGATAGAGGAACAGCAAAAGGTACAGATGGAGTAGGAATTGTAACTACAACAGGAACATCCACGAATATCAGTGGACATGGAACAGTTACAAGTAATTTTTATGAAAACTCTAATTTTATAGCAGTTCCAGACCACGTTATAGGTGTGAATAAAATATTCAAGTTTGATTCAAGTTCGATATCTGGTGGAATGTTTAGTATAAAATACCAATTATTTTTAAACGATTTATATTATTTTAATTCAATAAATTTATTGCAATATGCAATGACAAAAACATATCTAGAGGATATTGATCATTTATTAACGACAGAAAAGCAAATAAGATTTAATCAGAGACAAGATAGATTATATTTAGATATTGATTGGGGAGCACAACAATTAGATGACTTTATTGTTATAGACTGTTTTCGTGCTCTTGATCCTGATACATTTACACAAGTTTATAATGATCCATTTGTTAAATTGTATCTTACAGCATTAATAAAAAGACAGTGGGGACAGAACCTTATTAAATTTAGAGGAGTTAAATTACCAGGCGGTATTGAAATGAATGGTAGAGAAATATATGATGATGCAAATCGTGAATTAGATGATCTCAAACAAAGAATGGCAAGAGACTTCGAGACTCCTCCTCTTGATATGATAGGGTAATGAACTATGGCATTAAATCCCTATTTTCTACAAGGTTCATCAGCTGAGCAAAGATTAGTACAAGATTTAGTAAATGAACAATTAAAAATATATGGAGTAGAGCTTACTTATATACCAAGAAAATTTGTAAATAAATCTTCAATTATTGAAGAAGTTCAAGCATCAAAATTTGATGATAATTTTTCTATAGAAGCATATGTAAATACCTATGAAGGATATGCTGGAGCAGGTGATGTTTTAACAAAATTTGGTATGAGTTTAAGGGATGAAGTTACTCTTACAATATCAAAAGAAAGATTTGAAGATTTTATATCACCATTTATGAGTGCTTCTGATGATATAGAATTATCATCAAGACCAAGAGAGGGTGATTTGGTATTTTTCCCTTTAGGTCAAAGATTATTTGAAGTAAAATTTGTTGAACATGAAGATCCTTTTTATCAATTAGGTAAAAATTATGTATATCAACTAAAATGTGAGTTGTTTGAATACGAAGATGAAGTTATTGATACTTCAATCGATGCCATTGATACTCAAGTTCAAGACGAAGGATTTATTGCAACTCTTAAATTAGTGGGAGTTGGTAGAACTGCAACAGCAGTTGCATCTATTGAGACTGGGTATATTCGTGAAATTTTCTTAAATAATGACGGATCAGGATTTACTGGTACTCCGACAGTTGCGATTAGTACATCACCTAGTGGGCAAGCGGGAGATAATGCAACTGCAGTTGCATTTACAACAACAAGAGCAAATATTACTTCTGTTGAAAAAATATTATTAACTAACGCTGGTGCTAATTATACATCTCCACCATCAATTACTATATCAGGAGGTGGAGGAACTGGTGCTGCTGCTACTTGCTCTATCGATACTGTCTCAAAAGGTGTAATTAGATTCACTATGACAGATAATGGTATTGGATTTGGAACTGCACCAACAGTAACAGTTGCTACTCCTCCTGGTGGAGTTGCTGCAGATACAGCAGTCGGTATCGCTTCAATAGGTCTTACAGGTGGATTTAATCAAGTTAATTCAATATTTGTATCTAATCCTGGCACATCTTATACAACAACACCAGCAGTTACTATTTCAAATCCAGAGACTATAAGTGGAATAGGCACATACTTCTTTAATGAAATTGTTCAGGGAATGCGTTCAGGAACTCAGGCAAGAGTTAAAAATTGGGATATAGATACAGGAATATTATCAATTTCTAATATTGGAATTGGAACTACAACAACAGGATTTTTCAAGGGTGAAGATGTTAAAGGACTTACATCAGGTGCTTTATTCAGTGTCTCTGAATTTGACAAGGAAGATAGTACCGATAAATATAATGAAGGTGATATATTTGAATCAGAAGCAGATTTACTAATTGACTTTTCAGAATCAAATCCATTCGGGAGTTTTTAATGACTTATCCAGCACCACATAAAATAGAATATGATCCTTGGTTTGATGATAAGGTTGAACCATCAACTTTATTAAAACGCACTAAAGAGCATAAACTAATAACTATACATGAAGTAATGTATCAGTTATCAAAGTTTAGTCACAACATGACAGGTGGATCTGAATTATTAATGTAAAAAAATGTTAGGGAATTATTTT
>VTLG01015202.1_pt1 | contig 14819 bp, 18 predicted proteins | sample 4694571 | NCBI WGS metagenome assembly VTLG01 (sample SAMN12604809, study PRJNA352737) | marine metagenome | biome: ENVO:00000447; feature: ENVO:00000209|ENVO:00000569|ENVO:01000036; material: ENVO:00002151; isolation source: viral sequences binned using virsorter ...
TCCGCCTTCTTCGATAGCATAATCTTTAATATGGCCATCGAACCAAGCATAACAATTACTTGAGCTTGGTGCCGTGTATGCTGTTTCAAAGAAACCTCTGTATATTACAACTCTTTTGTTTATTAATTCTGTACTTGCTAATATCTTACTAATGAACTCAGGATCAACAGCTGACAATGTTAATGTTACTCCGCCAACTTTAATAGAAGCACTTTCTTCATTATTAGTCATACCTAATAGATTACCTAATGGGTCATAATTTTGTGCACCGGCTTGTGTTATTGAATTATAGCTGATTGTATGTATATGATCAGTAAAAAAATAATCATCTAATGTACCATCATCGATTAGTAAATCTACTAAATGATAACATTGTATGGCATCCTTGTTTAATAAACCACTTGTTCCATCGCTGTTATAAAATGCTGATATTAATCTTGCCATTTTAAATTGCCTCTATTGCTGTGAAACTTATTTTACTAAACCCGTCTGCTCCTTGTGAATATGATATATTATCATCTGCTAATCTACAAGTCATAATAAAATTAGCACCTGATCTAATATCGTGTCCAGAACTTTGTGCAACCGCTGTTTGTAAGAAAGGTTCAAATGTTAATGTTGTACCACTACAAGTTATAACCTGATATACTTTGTTGTGATTCGAAAACTTAAAATACTCTCCAGGTTTAAATTCGTTTGATCCTATTGTTGTCACTTGAGTCACACCTACTGCACCAGTGAAACTCGATCCTAGCTCTTCTTCTGCTGTACTTGTTCCTTTTTTACTTGTAAAATTGTCTGTTGCTATTGTGAAAGTATTAACACCACCTCTTAATGATGTTAATTTTGCTTTTATTTGTGCTCTGTCTTCTTCGTCTAAAGGCGGAAAGTTTAAAGTCACAATATAACTACTTGTACCAAAACTTCTAACCTGTTGTCTACCACTCAATGATGTTGTTCTCACAGTTGTTTGATTTAAATCAACATCAACTGTACTTGGACTAATTGTTACCGAAGCTCCTGATACATCTGTATATGTTAAAGGAAAATCTGCCATATTATACTATACTCCTTCGACCTGAATTATTTACTGCTTCATTTACAATTGATAATATTGCTGTTCTATTTTCTGCTAAAGCATCTTGGAAGTCAGCACTATCAATTGCATTTACAGTAAAATTAATATTTGTAGTACCCATTAATTGATTATCAATCATACCACCACCGGCAGGTGCTTTGAAAACTTCTGGTCCTTGCTCACCAACTATGTAATTTTGGCCTGCACCGACTGGACCACCTTGTTTTCTACCTGCATATTGTTGTTGTGATATAATAGCAATTTGTGCCGCACCCATTGCCAATATTGCTCCAGCTAAGAACGGTCCAAATACACCACCTTGTGCTAATGCTTTTGTAACACCTGTTGCAGTATTCATTATAGCACTAGCAATATTCATTGCTTTGTTTAAGTCAAATGCTTTCTTATTAACCTGAGCTAAATCTTCTAATGCTTGTCTACCAGTTTTTTTAGTTAATTCAAATACTTCTTCTTTAGACATTTTTGTCAGATCGATTTCTGACATATTACCATCTTTAATAATATCAAATTGTTTATTAATTCTTTTTTGGCTTAATCTTTCAGTAGCTCTTGCCCATTTTTCTTCTAATTCATATTTCATTTTAAGATAATCTTCATCGAATGCAATTCTATTGCCATAATAGTCTTTTAAATCTTGTAAATCTTTATTTCTTTTATCGTCTATTACTCGTTGTTCCGATCTTAAGCTGGCTTTTATAGCTTGTACTTTTTTATCTAATTGTTTTCGTACTGCTTCTGTCATTCCGCCGACATCCGTACCTTTTTTTGCATCTGATGTAGTTGTTAACAACATAGCCGCTCCTAGTGATCCTTCTGCTAACATATTAGCAAATCTTCGAGCATCTAATATTTGTTTTTGAATTTTGTCGTATTCTTTTCCGGCATCTGTAATTGTTTTAGTTAAATCTTTTGTACTATCCAATGCTTTATCAGTTCCGGCTATTACTGCATCATAAAAACCATCGGCTTTTCCTTCGACCCATTCATATGCATTTCCAAATCCTTTAGATATTGTTAGTTGTAGACCGTGACTAGTATGCTCTATTTCTTCTATCAATGGAAGTATTCTTGCAATCTTATTATACCCTTCAATTAATGAATCTACGAATGAATAAAATGCATTGGTTACATAATCAATTACTCTACCTACTTTTTCGGCCATAAAATCTCTAAACTTTTTCAATATTCCACCGAAGTATTCGACGGCCGCTGTAACCTGCTGTAAAGTTCTTCCTAATCCATTTTTAAAACTAAAGTATCCTATTAAACCTATTACTGCTGTTATAAGAGCTCCTACCGGATTTAATGCTAAGGCCCACATAGCTACACCTATTGCTCTTATCCAACTTGCTACTTGTAATGTGACTAAGGCTCCTAATGCTCCATATAAATGATCTGAGTTTTTAATTAAAAATCTCATTCCACTAGCTAAATTATCAACCGCGGCCGTAGCCGTGACTCCAATTGAATGTGCTAATTGTGTATTAACTGTTAGTACACCTGTAGCTTCACGAGCCAATCCTGTTAATGTTGCTGTTAAACCAGCATCACCGATCGCTACTTGGAACTCATCGGTCATATCCATTAAGTTTGAAAAGGCACCTGTAAGTGTGTTAGCTCTATCTTCTATCGCTCCGGCAAACTCTTCTTTACCGATTGTTCTAAGATAATTTAAAATATTTTCAGTGTTGAATTTCATTTTAGTTTCAACACCTCTAAATATTGCTGTTATATTATCACCTTCTTTTTTAACTTTAATACCTAACTGCTTCATCATTTCGAATTCACCAGTAGTAGCATTGAATACTGCTTTAGCTACACTATCGATTCGTTGTCCCATACCAGCCGCAATATTACCTAGGTCGGTCATCATACCTTTTGTAGGTTGTAAACCAGCATTTCTTAATATAATAAATGCTTGTGATACTTCGTCTAGTTGGAATGTTGTACCCGCTGTAAATTTCCGGATCATATCCATACTGATAGCCGCCGCCGAAGCAGAGCCTTGTATGGTTTTTAATGTTGCATTTAAGTCTTGAAACTTTCTAATTGTATTAACGGTACTTGATGCTAATCTTGAGAATCCTAAAGCGGCAACTAATCCTGCCGCCATTTTAGTTACAGCTCCTAGGGAACTTTGCATTCCCCTAAGGTCTTTTTGAACCTTGCCGAAAGCTTTGCCGGTTTTATTTTTACCTTCTAATATAATTTGTTCTCTTACAGCCATATATTCCTTTAATACCTTCTGTGTTGTTTCTTATCTTTGTTTTTTAAATTAAGATAAGCTAGCCAACCTTTAAATTCCAAATGGGACATTTTCAAAACATCACTTACTGTAATGTGTAAGTGTTCTGCTAGGGCGAACATAGATTTTAGTTCGCTGTCCCTTCTTAGTTTTTTTCGATATTACCTATTGAGTCTTCGGAAGTAGCATTGTTCAAAGCCGTACCTATTTTAATAAGCACACTTGGATCAACTTCATTCATTAAAAGGGCTCTATCTGTATCTCTAAACATTCTAGAACCATCTTCTTTTAAAGACTTTTGTACTATCGATTCAACTAATCCTTCTGCTGTTTTACCAGTAGTAGTTAAAGCTAATACTTTTGCTTCAGTAGCCATACTCGATGTAGCTCTGAAGTAAATATCTGTATCCCATTCAGGTACATTAACTTTTTGTAATTCGCCTGACAGCTTTGCTTTAAAGTGAGTCAGTGCCTTTTGTATTGTAGATTGTGTTTCTTTTAAGTTTTCCGATTTAGTCATCGTGATAATCTCCTATTCTTAAGTTCACCAGTGATTACCCTCACTGTGGGTTTTACTATGCCTCGAGGTGCTTGTTTAGAACGACCTTTTTCAAGTTGTTCTATGTAAGGAACTGAATTTTGCACCTCAAATAATCCAGGTCCCTCTCTTTTAGTCCAGCTTCTTCTAGCTCGACCTGATCTAATAGGTGTGTTTGCTTTCGCAGTCGTAAGAGTTTTCTTAGAGATTTCAGTGACAAGTTTATCAACTGATCTTTCTAATTCTCTTATGTCTAGCTTACCAGCTAGTCTAGCCTTTAGCATAACAGCACACCTAATTAGATTAGATTGCCGCTATTGTTAATGAACCAGATCCTTGTGCCGCAAAACTTGCCTCAACTACTCCATCTACTGATGATGTAATTGACCACGAAGTAATGATACAAGATCCTGATAATGAATTGTTAGCCGGTGTTTCTCCAGTGCCTGTACCAGATGGGTAAGCGATAAATGTAGCCAAAGATTCTTGACCAGATTTTGACACCAATTCATCTAATTTAATCTGAACATTATCGGCTCCGTCAAAATAAACATCACCTGAAATAGTAAATGTTGATAAACCGGGTTGATAAGTTCTCACTCCGCCTGATCCCATTTTCGTAGTTTCAACTGTGTCTTGTGTTTGTTCGACTGTAAAGTTTCTTAAATTTCCGATACCATTTGCTGATAATGAATCACCAGTGTCGGCTAAAGAAAGCATTCCGTCGTGTCCTGTGTATATTGCCATTATTCATTCTCCTTTGAATTTGTTTGTTCAATAGTCCCAAGGTCTATGTTTAATGGCTCACCATCGTCGAATGTTGAACCTGTTTCTACAACTGCTTCAGCCTTGACCTTGGCTTTTTTAGCTTTAACAGTTTTTTTAGATGGTGTTGCCGGTGCAGTTGTTGTCCAACTCCAACCTTCTGTTTCTACCATCTTACTCGCTTGTGAATAACCACAAGCAAATTCTTTTCCGTCTTTATATATAATTCGTTGTCCCATAATTAATTGGTTCCTCTCGTATATTTATATTGAACACTATAAGTTATCGTTGCTTGGCCGATCGGAAATACTGTTCCATCGTCGACTTGAATTCTTTCAATTGCACTATGTAAAGATTTTGAATTTCTTGTTGTATCTTCTTCAAGCTTCTCACATATGGCTTCGATAATTTCATTTCTTTTAGTATCCACATTATTGTTAGTTGATGTAGCCGAACTATCAGCCTGTATTGATGCTACTATTTGATAATCAATAACACCTTGTCTTAAACCACTTTGTGTTAAATCTTCTCTCTCTTCGTCTGTAGTTCTTACAAATATTGCCGGGAATTGTGTTGATGCTAAATCAGTCACAGTAAAAGGATTACGAGTCACTAATACAATATTAGGATTTGTAATTCCTTGTAGTTTTTGTACTATATCAATAGCAATATTTTCTCTTACACTCATTATCTAACCAATCTATTATAGTGTGTAGTTTGTTTCTCTGTATCTTCAACAGTTCCATCACCGTCGAAGTCATATTCAATACCGTCAGCTAAACATAAATCAAATTCTTCTCTAAATTTGTTTTTATAGAAAGCAATCATTTGAAAGAATCTATCTTCTTCACCTTGATGTTGTGTTAGTCTCGGTAATATGTAATATGCAAGTACGTGATATACTGCTACTCTTTTAAATTGTGCATCTGTTAATTTTGTTGTTGTCATTTCTAGACCGGAATTCGAAAAATATTTGCTAATTCCATAATTTCTAGAAACCCTAGGCCACCATTCAACTCTTAATAGTCTTTGAATATCTGCCGTAGTTCTAGTATGATCAGATGTAAAATCAATTACACCATAATCTTTTATTCTTGGTTCGTATTCTAGTACATCAGAATCTGTTGCATAGTTTGCCATTTAAATCTCCTTATAGTATTAACCAAAAAAGCCTGATTGCCATATTGCTATAACAAAAACTGCTGTTCCGATCCATAACCATTTGTTAGTGTACCATTTTTTCATAGTAGTTTCTCCTTTTTAGTATTGTGGGGATAATAAAACCCCCACAATGTAATTGTAGATTGACTATTACTATTATAGTAAAGATGAATCCATCATTAACTCAACACCGTATGTGTCGTGTAATTCACTTACTCCATATACGGAAGTTGCAACTATTTCAGTAGATCTATTTGCCGGAACTCTTCTTGTTTCGATCTTAAGATCTTGTAACATCGCTATACCCATAGCATCTCTATGGAATACTGCACCTTTGTAATCACCCGTTGTTCCTGTGTTAGAAATATTAGATGATTCATATACTGGTACACCTGCTACTGTGCCAACATAGCCTGATCTCATTGCTTCATTACCTACATCTGTAGTTGCACCTGATCCTGAACCAAAAGTATTAGATACTCCTGCTTTTAAATCATATGCGATGTATGGATGAACCACACAAGCTAAATCGGTGCTTGGTACACCTAAGTTTCTTAATTCAGCAACTGCTTCAAATAGTTTTGCCGCTGAAAAGGCTACATCTGCACCACCAACGATTTTACTAAAACCATCGAATAATGCTGTTAGATCTGTATCCTGTTTAGTTGCGATTGCATTTCCTAGTAAGGCTCCTAAATCTCTAACTACATCTGTTTCAGATGTTACTGAAGCTAGATCTGTTAGTTCAACCATAACACCGTTTTCAACTAAAGTTATATCTTTATTAGTTGTAGTCACTGTGTCTGCTGTTAAAGCCGTTCCTTCGCCAGGTGCTGTCGCCGTTAATTTCGGGTAGATAGGAACCTGGATTATTTTGCCAGAGGATGCTGGAACATTAAAGTTTCTTACAAGTCCTCTCATAATTGATTTTTCACTCGCAACGAATAATGCTTCTGCTACTAATGGGCTAATCAAATGTTGTAGACTTGATGTTGTCGATTCTGCCATTTTAATTTCTCCTTATAAAATGTTTTATATATTTTAATTAGGCTATGCCTTTTGCTTTCCGATATTCAGAATAAATCTTTCTATCATCAGGATTTTGCATATCTAATTTGGTTATATCCAACTTTTCACTACTCCCAACATCTCCAACTTTACTTGTAGTGCCTGCACCGGCTGGTGAAGCGGCTACAAAATGTGGATTAGCCGTTAAAAATTCTTGTGTCAAATCTTCGATACTCATATGATTTCCATCTTCTTTATATCTTGTTTGACCAGTTTTAGGATCGACAATTTCGACATCGCCAGTTTCATTTAATTTGACTTGGTCCTTGATAAGTGTTGCCACTTGTCCCGGATTAACCGCTTTAAATTTACTAGCAGTATCTAATAAAGCACCATCAACTCTGATGTTCTTTACTTGAGTCATCAATTGATTGATTTGGGTGTCTTTTTTCTCAGCTTGTTCTTTGAGAATTTTTTCAAAGTCACCTTTGGCTTTCAATTGTGATTGTCTTTCCTTTTCTGCCTTTTGAACTAGGTCTTGATATTGGTCCAAGTCAACTCCGTCATACTTTTTCTCGTATTTTCTTCGTTCTCTTGACACTCTATCAGCTACAACCTTGTCCAAGTCAGCTTGTGTAAAAGTTCTTGCCTCTGTTTCAGTTGATACAGCTTCTTTCGCCATACCACCATCTTTCATTGGAGCCTGAGTAGGCTCAGTGTTTTGTTTGTCCGTTTCACTCATCGTTTATTCTCCTTTTTTAAAGTTAATAAGTTTAACTCCAGCAATTATGCTGTTTGTTGTATTTATGGTCTCCTACGACCTTTATTCTTCTTCCTAGCTTCATCAAGTATTTTCTTATCTTGTTGAATAATTATAGGAACAGAATTCTTTTTATTAATTCCTTTATATAATAATGGATGTGAAAAAAAGTACACACATCGATAACTTTCATAATTTAAGTCCGATACTATTTGTTTCAAATCAGTTATTGTATAAGGTACATTTTGCCATATGATAGCATTTGTGTTTGGTAAAGAACCCCAAACATAATCTTCCCATAGTAAACCATCGATATTAAAAGTCCTTAAATCTATTTTGCCTTGTTTATAAGCTTCATAGCTCCACGGACATACATCAACGATACTTTGGAAATAATCTTTCCAGCCTTTCAACATATACTCCATATTAACCTCGCGAGTTTTTTCTTCTACGGCTGTAAGATCTTTTAGATTTTTTTTTATCTTCGTCTTTTTTTTTAGAAGAATATGATTTATATTTTGATTTAGGCATTAGCATTGTTTCCGTTATCAGTTTCTCCATTGGAGAAATAATCCAATAATTCAGGATGCAGTTCCATAATTTGTTCATTAGTATAGCCCTGTTCAACCATTGCTCTCATATGTTCTATCAATTGTTTAGGTGTTTTCATTGGTAAGTGTGCCATTGACATATCACCTGGTGTTTGTTGAGCTTCTTTAATTTCTGCTAGTACATCATCATCTTTAACCAATGCTGATGCTAACATATTATCAATTTCTTCTAATAATTTTGTATTTGCTGGGTTTGTTTCTTTAGCTTGTTTTAATAATGTAATTGTATTTGCTTTATCGTGAATATTAAATGAATCCGGATAATCAATTACACCGTCCCAAACTTTACCTTGCCATTGTGCCCATAGTGACCATATTTTTTCTTCTGCTAATTCTAATAAGTCTGCTTTTTCAGATAATCTTGCATTTAATATTTGAAATTCTGTTTCTAATGCTACACCTGACATAGTTCTAGATGCTGTTGCTCTAGTACCGCCTAGGTTAGCCATTCTATTAATCGAATCTGCTTTGGCACCTAATGAATTTAATATATTATCAATGCCTGATCCGCTTGGTTCTAATAGATAAGGTTTTAAATTAGGTTCTAAATCATTTGGTAAGTCAATAATAGCACCTGCACCTGCCGCCGCCTGTGTATCACTTGTTTTTACTAATGATGGATGATTTGATATTCTAACAATTTGTTCTAATTCAGATAATTCATTATATACAGCTCTTTGCATATCTGATATATCTGATATATCGCTTATACCTACACCTTTTGTTTTTGATCGTTGTGCATATACTGGTACACAAGGTACTCTGCCTAGATGATTTGGATAAGTTTCGATAACCGCGGCTGTATCATTAAAGCTAGAACTTTTAGGTTTTTTATATAATGTAATTGCTTCCGGAGTTAATTCTCTATAATAACCAAAATTCGTATCAGCACCGTCCCATATTTTGATATAAGTTAATTCATATACACCACTCGATCTTCTAGTGTATTTCCAATCGATAACATTTTCCGGAGTAAAGAAAATAACATACGGTCTAATTGCTTGTTGTAATTCTTCGGCTCTTGTTGCTACCTGTGTACTAGGTTTATCAACCATTACCCATACGTGGCCGTATATTGAACTCTGTGTTGACACATCTCTCATAAAAGCATTGAAATTTCTTCCATCATAATCAGCATCATCGAAAAAAGAATCAATTGCTGGATCATTTATTATTGATCCATATTCTCTTTTAGGTGGATGTCTAAATAAAAATGAATTATAAGTTTCAATAACTGATTTACAGTGATTGTCTAAGGGTGTTTGTTTAATTCTGCTCTCAAATTGTTCAGCAGACTCTAAATAATATTTGGTAAGATATTGTCCTTGCCTATATTCATTACCACCGTGATATGAATCACTATAATATAACCATCTAGAGATATTTCTTTTCCATTCTGCATTAACAGAAATACCATAATACTCTACTTGATAATTGGTGTCAGTTGCATCATATTTTGTTGCCATTGTGTATCCTTATCTTGTGCTAGTAGGCATAGTCCAAGTCGATTTTATATTGTTATTTATATGTCTTGTTCGTACTGGATATATATAGTCTACCAAATACCCTACCGCATCTGCCATATGAGAAAGATTCTCATTGTTATCAGGAATTGATGTTCCTGGTTTATATATTTGTTTTTGTAAACTCTTGATTACATTTTTACAGGCCGGATGAATCATAACTTTCGCTGTTCCATTGGCACTCTTTAAAGCCGAATTAACAGCATTGATTCTATCACGAACCGGTGTATGACTTGTTCGTACTCTTACTTCAAAGCCAGCATTTTGTAATATCGACAAATCAGTTCTTCCACCAGCTGATGTTTTTCTTTGTCTACTTGCAGGATCCGGATATATTGTAATCTTATAATCCGGATATCTCGTTCTAAGTTCTTGACACAATTCATCTGTATTAGATCCATATATTGTTATTTCATCATATATTACTATTTGGTCTTTATGTTTAAAGGCTATACAGGCTGACATTGGATCAATATTAAAGTCACAACCTACTAATATATGTTTTGGTATATCGTTATTTTCTTTTCTCATAAAACTATGTGAGATATTTGCTTCACTCATTGCAAAATATACCGTACCACTATAAGTTTCGAATGTTCCCATATACTCCTGTCTAAATGTTCTATCATCTAAATCATTTTTAGCTGATTCTATTTCTTCTGCCGGTACTTGTTCACCATCTAATGTAGTAAATTGAAACCCGGCCCATTGTTTGTTAGATTTTCGGTTCATATAAAGATCGTGAAACCAATTACCTAAACCTTTTGGTGTACCTGTAAATAAAGCTGAACCTTGAGTATCTGATAATGTAGGTCTTAACACTTCTGACCAAGCCTTTTTATCAATATCTTGTGTTTCATCTAATATTAAAAAATTAATACCAACTCCTCTTAAATGATCATATGAATCAGCACCTCTAAGACATATTTTACTACCATTTCTTAAAATAATATGTAAGTCAGTTTCATTATAACGGTCAACCCAATTAAGATCAAGTAATTTGTTTTTCAATTTATCCCAAACAATTTGTTTAGCCATTCTATAACTTGGTGCTACATACCATACTAATTGATTTGGTTGTGTAGCATATTTACATAGTTCTCTTATAGCTAGATGTGTTTTACCAAATCTTCTACCGGTTACAAGTACTCTAAATCTTTTATCACAATCGGCTACCTGCTGTTGTGCTTTGCTTAATGCCATTACTCATCTTTCCACGGTAATGGTTGAATGTTTTCTGTACTAATAGGTTGTTCTTTTTGATCTAGAATTTGTTTTCCTAACCATATTAACATAGTAGGATTCCCTTCTTCGGCTCTTTGCCATTGTAGTCTTCTTAACTTGGCTTTACCTTTTGCTTTTCCTTTTTGTAAGAAATCAGGGAAATTCCTTTGTAATGTGTCGATACTAATGTCTAATACTTGAGCTATTTCTTTATTAGTACAATGTATTAAAGCCATATTCTCAATAATGTTAGTATCTACTTTAACTTTAGGTCTTCCACCTTTGTTTTTGGGATTGTTGTCTGCTAATATCTGTTCAACCTGATGTTTATCAGTTTTACTCATCTTATGAGTCCTCCTTTTATATTACGGGTGTAGTTCACCCTACCATTTATAAAATTTTATAAATGTACTGTTTCTACCTTAACTCTAAAAGATCGCTTAACGATCCTAGCTCCTGCGGTAGTAAGAGTAGCTGTCACTGTGTACACTACTCCTGATGTGCCTGCTGTTAAATTAATTTTAGTAGTCTTGCCACTTACACTTGTGGCCGCTCCACCTATAGCAGTCGATGTTGTTAGTATTGGAGATTCTTCAGCATCACTTGTAATAGCATAAGCCACTGAACTAATTGTATCTGATCCTAACCAATCAGTCCAATCTATTGTATAATCTAATGTTGAGCCTGGATCTTTTTTTATAAAAGCTCCGGTATTATCATTTTCAAAACCTGTTGTTGATGCCATTTAATGTTTCTCCTAACTATATTTATATATCAGTACGAATATCGTATGTGTGTACGAATATCCTATTTAAAGTTGTTGTGGTTGTTGTTTTTAAAGTATGGACACCGATTGTGTTTGGTATTAAAAAAATAGTAAGCTGATGATAATTTACTCCGTATGTGTCTCTATCATATCCTAATGTTGTACTAACACTAGAACAATCTCCACTAACTACTTCTGTGGTTGATGCAGATATAGTTTCAGTATCAATATCAATTAAATTAATATAATCTAAACTAACATCCATATAGCCATCTTTTGCTATATTAACATATTTTCTTATAGTACCTTGTTTCCAAGCTGTTGCCATTATTTTCCCTGCCTATTATATTTTTTATACGATCTCTTTTTATGTTTATTCATTGTACTAAAACCAACTTTACCATTTCCGATACTAGTTCTTTTTTTAACACCTCTTCTATCATTTGTATTATTTTTTGGTTTAGCCATTATGTACTATATCCGGTTATTGTTAATGTTCGAGTATCTTCGTCTGTTGCTTTAATTCTAGTTTGTGTTAGTACAGGTATTGATCTACTTTGTGTATCTTCAAGACTTGTTCTTGTATTTGCTATTGCTGAAACTGTTCTTGTTTGTGTATCGAATGTATGTAATCTATATGGTTCACCAGGTGCAACCGATGTTGCAACTATAACACCAGTCATAACAAATTCCATAGCACCTACATCACTTAATTCCATTGAATGAGTGATACCAAGTAAACCAAAGTCAATAGTTAATGAAGCTGATGGTGTTGCTTCTACATCAAATATTAAACTAGCAACTGTAATTACAGCACTTGTACTAACAGTTAAACCTAGCTCTTCGGTTTCTATACTAAGATTTGCTGTTGCTGTTAATGTAGCAGTTGTTGATTCTGCTTCTATTATAGTTAATAAAAATCCAGCATCAACTGATAATGTAAAACTAACCGCGGGTGTACTTGCACCTTCGTGTAAGAGGCCGCCTATAGTTGTAGCAGATGCCGACATTGTATATGTGCCAACATCATCACTTGTTAATCCGTGTTTAACTCCAATTAAACCACTGTTCGTCCAGGTTGTAGATAAATCTAAAGCATCTGGAACACCTATTACAGATGGTCTCCAAAAGAATTCTAAAAATAATTTTGTATTTCGTGGTATAGGTGTTGATCTATAGTCTCTATGGCTTTCAACATAACTACCACCGCCAAAATCAACTCCATAATTGTCTTTGTATGCTGTGTTGCCAGTAGGACTACCTTTGGTACCATTCCTGAATTCAATTTCGAAATTGATGTTTGCAGAATAGAATTGTAAATAACGATCATCGAGATCAGCTGAAGTATATTCCGTTGTTAATGTGATTGCTGTTGATATATCATCGTTATCAATATTTGTAATACTGTCATCTGATAAAAAGTTTGGTACTGCTAAATCATCTCTGGCCAAACCAGCATTAGCAGTAACATCGCCTAGGCTGTTATCAGATTTCCATAATCTTCCGGCCGCTGTAAATACTGATCCTACACCAGAACCATCTTGAGTCATTTGATAATTGATAGCATCCGTGACAGCAAATCTACTTGTACCCCATATGTTGTCTGCATTCGAGGAATCGGGTGCACCACTCGATCCTACAACCATATTAATGTATTCTTTGATTGCCATTCCACTCACTGTATAATTTTGGCCCATATTACTAAATCTACCAGCATTCCAATTGAATTTCAATTCGTCAGTACCCATCCAAACATTTGTTTGAAAACCTCCTATGTCACCACTTGCATTTCCAATCCTTACTTCAGCTCCTGGGGTATAAGTCACACCATCATAAGTGTGTGTACTTGAACCGTTAATTTGTTTGTACGTGATGCTATCATTTTCGACAACACCACTTCTTAAATATGTTCTACCAGTGAATGTCATTACCATTGTAATATCATCATATTGAAAAGTTTGTGGGTTGTCAGTACATTTGAAAGCCACCGTAGCAGGTAAGAATGAACCACTGTGACCAGTACCTATATCAGTTGTTGTCCAACTGACTGTGGTTTGATCATTAGCAGTTAAAGTTCTACTATCAGTAAGGCCTGATGTACCAAATGATGTTGAATATATGCCTATATCAGATGTTGATCCTGACCCACTTGCTGTGATTGTAGCTGTGATTGTTAAACTTGTGATATTGGTCGTTGCTTCTTCTACTATGTCTTGAAAATCGAAAACGAATTTATCAGAATATAATCCTTGTGTATTAATTGATGCATCAGTTGAACCACCGTAATAAGTTATTGGATTATCTTCGGTATAATAATTATCGCTTGTATACTCATCGTCAGTGTAATTGACAGCTGAATCATTAAGCATAACCGCAAAACTGCCCGATCTATTTAGACCATTTAATCCACCATTTGAATTTGTTTGCCAACCTACAACACTTGAACTTGGAGCTGTAAGAATTGCCTCCATTGCACACGGTCTTTTGGTTGCTGTGGTATGTGATTGTGGTATAGGTGATACTAAAACAACATCATCGATAGTTCCGAAACTTGCTGTGGTTGTTAATGTAGCTTCGCCGGAGAGTGTAGCCATCTAGCTCCCTCCTACTTGTTCTCTATAAACTTTTTACCGGATAAGTTTTCAACTTCTTTAACTAAGGCTTCCATATTAACTCTAACAGTTTTACCTGTCTTAGTATTTTTAGAATAAAACTCCCACTCACCTTGTTCATTGTGCGGGGAAATCTTTGTAATATTTCCACCTTCATCTCTTACGTGAACTTCCGAAGAACCTGAATCATCTTTTGCAAATATATGTGCCGAGTCTGTGATTGCCGCCGGATCGGATGCATTTTTTAATCTTATTGAACCTTCAACACTTAAAGCCGCCACTGTTGCTGTTTTTGGATTTAATATTGTGATTTCGTCTTCAATTCTTAATTTTTCTGTTTCAGCACCATCTGCCGCATCGACACCTGTGTTAAGTGTCTTAAGTCTAATACCACCACCGTTTACTGAAGATGAATGATCTTCTGTGGCATACAAGTCAATCGTAGCCGAACCATAAGTGAATACACTATTGCCAGCTCCATCAGTACCTTGATAACCAGCACCGAAG